>Ga0126377_10000080_pt1 | contig 45497 bp, 31 predicted proteins | sample PanSoiMetPlot_22_FD_92647 | JGI IMG/M metagenome (GOLD analysis project Ga0126377, IMG submission 92647) | Tropical forest soil microbial communities from Panama - MetaG Plot_22 | ecosystem: Environmental > Terrestrial > Soil > Tropical forest > Bulk soil | place: Panama | collected 2016-02-17 | reverse complement strand
GCACCGACCGCGCCGATCGCACGGACCGCAACGCCCGGGCGTTCGAGCGCAGGTCGTGGCGCTCCGGGCGACGCGAGGCGCAACCGCCCCTTGCGCCGCGCGGGCCTCGCCGAGGCAAACCGGTTGTAACCGGGATGTCACATGCATGCGTGACAAATGTGAGGAACCCGTGTACGAGGGAGCATGTTCGGAAGGCTTCTGCCCAGAGAGACGAGCTTCTTCGACTTCTTCGAGGAGCATGCCCAGCTGACGGTGCGCGGCACCGCCGAGTTCGTGTCGATGGTCGAGACTCCGCACAACATCGACGCCCAGGCGCGGCGCATCAAGGAGATCGAGCACGAGACGGACGTCATCACGCACCGCTGCGTCGAGGCGCTCCACAAGGTCTTCATCACGCCGATCGAGCGCGACGACATCTATCGCCTCATCACGCGGATGGACGACATCATGGACTTCGTCGAGGCCGCCGCGGAGCGCATCGCGCTCTACGAGATCACCGTGATGCCGGCCGAGATCGTGGACATGGCGAAGACCATGTGCGGCGCGACCCGGGCGGTCGAGGAGGCGATCAAGGGCCTGCGCGACCTCAAGCACCCCAAGCACATCCTGGCCAAGTGCGTGGACATCAACCGGCTCGAGAACGAGGCCGACGCCATCCTCCGGCTCGCGCTGGCGCGCATGTTCAAGGAGGTCAAGAACCCGATCGAGATCATCAAGTGGAAGGAGATCTACGAGAACGTGGAGAGCGCCACCGATAGCTGCGAGGATGTCGCGAACATCATCGAGGGCCTGGTCCTGGACAACGCCTGAGCCGGATCGCCCATCATGGAGCTCTCCGCATTCGTGGTCTGCGCGATCGTCCTGGCGCTCGCGTTCGACATCGTCAACGGCTTCCACGACGCCGCCAACTCGATCGCGACCGTCGTCTCGACCCGCGTGCTGTCCCCGCGCGTCGCCGTCCTGTGGGCGGCGGGGTTCAACTTCCTCGCGCTGCTCATCTTCGGCGAGGGCGTCGCCAAGACCATCTCGGGCATCATCAACATCGATCCCAACGACCAGGCCTTCGTCTACGTCGTCCTGGCCGGGCTGGTGGGTGCCATCATCTGGAACCTCCTGACCTGGTGGTGGGGTCTGCCGTCGAGCTCGTCGCACGCGCTCATCGGCGGCCTGTCCGGGGCCGGCATCACCTACGAGGGCTGGGACATCCTGGTCAAGGACAAGCTGTACAAGACGCTGTGGTTCATCCCGCTGGCGCCGCTCATCGGCTTCGTGCTGGGCTTCGCCATCATGCTGGTGGTGTTCTGGCTGGTGCGGCGGGCGCGGCCGCGCTCGGTCGATCGGTTCTTCCGGATCGGGCAGCTGCTTTCGTCGGCCGCCTACTCCCTCGGCCACGGCGGCAACGACGCCCAGAAGACGATGGGCGTGATCGTCGCGCTGCTGGTCGCCTCGGGCCACATGGCGAAGGACTTCCAGCGCGTGCCGTGGTGGATCGTGGCCGCTTCCTACGGCTGCATGGCCCTGGGCACCGCGATGGGCGGGTGGCGCATCGTCAAGACCATGGGAATGCGCTTGACCAAGCTCCGGCCCATCGGGGGCTTCTGCGCCGAGGTCGCGGGGGCCGTCACCTTGTTCGCCGCCACCTCGATGCACATCCCGGTCTCGACCACGCACACCATCACCGGATCGATCATCGGCGTGGGCTCCACCACGCGGATCCGCGGCATCAAGTGGGGCCTGGCCGGGCGCATCGTGTGGGGCTGGGTGTTCACCATCCCGCTGTCGGCGGCCATGGCGGCGGGCGCGTTCCTGGCCATGCGCTGGTTCTGGCTGAGCTGAGCTGAGCTGAGCTGGAGGAGTCGAGTCGGCGCGCGCGGCCGCGGGCTCAGGCCGCGGCCGGCGCGGCCGGGGTGGCCAGCTCGAACCAGAAGACCGAGCCGCGCGGTCGGTTCTCCTTGACCCCGACCGACCCGCCCATGTTCTCGACCAGGTGCTTCACGATCGAGAGGCCCAGCCCGGTGCCGCCCATGTCGCGCGAGCGCCCCGGATCGACCCGGTAGAAGCGCTCGAAGATGCGCTTGCGGTGCGCCGGCGGGATGCCCGGCCCGTCGTCGCGGACCTCGAGACGCACGCGCGCGCCGAACGGCGCCGCCGCGATCGCGACCCGGGTGCCGTCGGGCGTGTGGGCGATCGCGTTGCTCAGGAGGTTGACCAGGATCTGCTGCAGGGCCCCGGGATCCGCGCTGCCGACCAGGTCGGGGGGCACGTCGTTCGAGATGACCGCGCGGCGGCGCTCGGCCATCGGCTCCACCACCGCGACCGCGCGCGCGACCGCGGCCGCCAGCGTCACCGGCTCGAGCTCCACCCGGAAGCGTCCCGCCTCGAGCCGCGACAGGTCGAGCAGGTCCGAGATGAGGTTGGCCAGCCGGACCGCGTTGCGGTGGATGGCATCGACCAGGGCCGGCGCCGACTCGGGGTCGGCCAGCGCTCCGTCGCGCAGCGTCTCCGAGTTGGCGCTGATCACGCTGACCGGCGTCCTGAGCTCGTGCGAGGCGTTGGCCACGAAGTCGCGCCGGATGGTCTCCAGGCGGTGGAGCTCGGTGACGTCGTGCAGGACCAGGATGGCGCCGGCGACGGGCGGCGCGGCGGCGGCGAGGCGCGCGAGCACGCGGCGGCGCGTCGCCGGCAGCTCGAGCTGCGCGGTGCCGGGCTCGCCCGCGCGCACCAGCTCGTCGAGCGCCGGCACGCGCACCAGCTCGAGGAGCGCACGCCCGACCGCGTCGTCGCCGGAGCCGAGGAGCTCCTGGGCCGCGCGGTTCATCAGCGTGACCCGGCTCTCGGCGTCGAGCGCGATCACGCCCTCGCGCATGCCCTCGAGCACCGCGGCGAAGCGGGCGCGCTCGCTGGCCAGCGCGGCCACGGTGCGCTCGATCTCGGCGGCCAGCCGCTTGAGCGAGCCGGCCAGCGCTCCAGGCTGCGCGATCCCGCCGGCCAGGGCGTGGGCGCTGTCGACCAGATCGCGCAGGGTGCGCGACATGGTGTGGGCGGCGACGGCCGACAGCGCGACGCCGACCGCCAGGCTGATGATGCCGGCGATGACGAGGAGCCAGCGCAGCCGCGCCACCGCCACGGCGATCTCGTCGAGCGGCTTGGCCACGCGGACGACGCCGGCGACGAGCGGGCCGCGGAACGGAGCCGCCAGGTAGAGGAGGTCGGTCCCCACCGTGTGCGAGTGCCGGACCGCCGACGCCGGCGCGGCGTGGGAGCTGGCTCCGGCCGCCAGGGCCGCCTTCACCTCCGGGCGGGTGGCGTGGTTCTCGACGCCGGCGATGTCGGCGAGCGCCACCTGGCTGTCACCCAGCACGCGGCCGTCGGTCGCGATGACGGTCACCCGGCAGCCGAGCGCGCGGCCGAGGTGGTCGGCCAGCGGATCGATCGCGGAGGTGTCGCGGACCGGCGCGCTCTCGAACAGGATGCGGGCCGAGTCGAGGTCGCGCCCCAGGTCCTGCTCGATCCGGTCCCCGGTGGTCCGGCGGAGCTCGTGCTGGAGGTAGAGGCCGCCCGGGATGAGGACGGCCAGGGTCAAGGCGAGGGCGACCAGGAACAGCTTGCCGCGCAGCCCGAGCGTCATCGCCTTCATGTCGCCGCCTCCCCGAGCATGCCAGCCCAGCTTCGCCGTCCGCGCGCCGGGTGGCAACCGGCAAGTAGACAGACGTGCGCGGATGTCTCCGCCCGGATCGGCGGCGGCACGGGAGCTCCGCACAGACTGGCATTTCGGCCGGACCGGGGGCTACCTTGGGGCATCGGTCGTCGCGCCGTCGGGTCGAGTCGTCGATTCGTCTTCGGTCGCCGACGACTCACCGGGACGTCCCCTATGATGAAGAAGCCGCCGCTCTGCCCGCTTCTGTCGGGCGCGCTCTTGCCCGTCGCGCTCCTGTCCTGCTCGCCGCTCCGCGCGGATCGCGCCGGCGCCGCCGAACACAGCTCGGAGCTCGCCCGCTGGGAGCGCGAGGCGGCGCGCGTGACCATCGTGCGCGACGACTGGGGCATCGCGCACGTCCACGGCCGGAGCGACGCCGACGCCGTCTTCGGGATGATCTACGCCCAGGCCGAGGACGACTTCAATCGAGTCGAGACCAACTACATCGACGCGCTGGGCCGACGCGCCGAGGTGGAGGGTGCCGGCGCGGTCTGGCAGGACCTGCGCATGAAGCTCTTCATCGATCCGGCCGCGCTCGAGGCCCAGTACGCGGCCAGCCCCGCCTGGCTGCGCGCGCTGATGGACGCCTGGGCCGACGGGCTCAACTACTACCTCGCCACCCACCCGGACGCGAGGCCGCGCGTCATCACCCGGTTCGAGCCGTGGATGGCGCTCTCGTTCTCCGAGGGGAGCATCGGCGGCGACATCGAGCGCGTCGATCTCGGCGAGCTCGCCGCCTTCTACGGCGCAGGTTCGTCGCGCCCCGCGCCGGCCGAGGTCGACCCGCTCGAGAAGGAGCCGTCGGGCTCCAACGGCATCGCGATCGCCCCGGCCAGCACGGTGGGTCACCACGCCCTGCTGCTCATCAACCCGCACACGTCGTTCTACTTCCGCTCCGAGCTGCAGATGAGCAGCGACGAGGGGCTGGACGCCTACGGCGCCGTGACCTGGGGGCAGTTCTTCGTCTACCAGGGCTTCAACCAGCGGGTCGGCTGGATGCACACCTCCACCGGCGCCGACGCGGTGGACGAGTACGCCGAGTCGGTCGTGCGCACCGGCGATCGCCTCTACTATCGCTACGGGCACGAGCTGCGCCCGATCGCGACGAGCCGCATCCGGGTCCCGTTCCGCACGGCGATCGGGATGGCGGCCCGCGAGTTCACCGCTTACCGCACTCACCACGGCCCGATCGTGCGCTCGGCGGACGGCAAGTGGATCGCCATCCGGCTCATGGAGAAGCCGGTCGCGGCGCTCAGCCAGTCCTTCCTGCGCACCAGGGCGCGCGACCTGGCCGGCTACCGCAAGGTGATGGACCTCCAGGCCAACTCCTCCAACAACACCGTCTACGCCGACGCCGACGGGCACATCGCCTACTTCCATCCCCAGTTCGTGCCGAGGCGCGACGACCGCTTCGACTGGACCCACCCGGTCGACGGCAGCGATCCGGCGACCGAGTGGAAAGGGGTGCACGGGGTCGAGGACAGCCCGCACGTCGTCGACCCGCCCAACGGCTGGGTGATGAACACCAACAACTGGCCGTACTCGGCCGCCGGGCCGTACAGCCCGGTGCGCGAGAGCTTCCCGCGCTACATGGACACCGCCGGCGAGACCCCGCGCGGCCGGCATGCGACGCGGGTGCTCGAGGGGCGCAATCGCTTCACGCCGACCAGCCTGCGCGACGCCGCCTTCGACAGCTACCTGACCGCGTTCGCCCAGCTGGTCCCGCTCCTCCTCCGCGCCTACGACGAGGCGCCCGCCTCCGACAAGGTCAAGGCGGGGCTGGCCGACCAGATCGGCGTCCTGCGCGCCTGGGACCATCGCTGGTCGGTCGGGTCGGTGGCGACCTCGCTCGCGGTCTACTGGGGGCAGGAGCTCCTGCACGACGTGGCGGCGCGGGCGCGGGCGGCCGGCGCGTCGGTGACCGACACCATGGCCACGCACACCACGCCGGCGCGCAAGCTCGAGGCGCTGGCCGCGGCGTCCGAGCGGCTGACGCGCGACTTCGGGACCTGGCGCACGCGGTGGGGGGACATCAACCGCTTCCAGCGCCTGAGCGGCTCCATCGCCGGGCGCTTCGACGACACCGCGCCGAGCATCCCGGTGCCGTTCACCAGCTCGCTGTGGGGCTCGCTCGCGTCGTTCGGCGCGCGCACCTATCCGGGCACCAGGCGGATGTACGGGTCGAGCGGCAACAGCTTCGTCGCGGTGGTCGAGTTCGGCGAGCGCGTGCGCGCGATGGCGGTCACCGCCGGCGGCGAGAGCGGGCACACCGACTCGCCTCACTTCACCGACGAGGCCGAGCGCTACGCGAGCGGAGCCCTGCGCCAGGTCTACTTCTACCCGGCCGACCTCGCGGGCCACACCGAGCGCACCTACCACCCGGGGCGGTAGGCCCGGACAGGCCCTGCCGGTCGCGGCCGCGGCGACCCGGCCGTCACGAGGACCGGTGGCCTGGCGGCCTACTCCTCGGCGCCGCTCGACTGCCGCACCGCGGGCCGGAGCTCGGGCCTCACCACGGGGAGCCCGGCCGCCTGGAACGCAGCGTTCAGGCGCGCGAGCTCGCCGGCGCGGATCGCGTTCCAGCTCCTGACCAGCGCGGTCAGCTCGCCCTGCGCCCGCTTCGCCGCGGCCAGCTGCGCCTCGGTCGGCGGCGCGTCCACCTCGACCATCCGGTAGAGCGTCATGAGGTCGCCGTTCAGGCTGGAGAGCGTGGGCGGGCGCTCGCGACCGGACGCCGGCTTCTTCTCCTCGCTGCCCGACATCACCGCCTCGACGGTCCTGGCGACGGCGGCGATGCGACCGGCCAGGGCGCCGCGCCTGGCCGCCAGCCTGGCCAGCTGCTCGCTGGTCGAGCGCGCCTGCAGGAGCGCGTCGGAGCTCCTGGTCAGCGCGTCCGCCAGGTCCTGCTCCAGCTGGTTCTGGCGCGCGAGCACGGCGCGCGGCACCTTGCTGCGCGCGTCCATCCGCACCTCGAGCGGCGCGGTCAGCGTCCTGCCGCCGACCGCCAGCCTCACCGTGTACCGCCCCGGCATCACGCGCGGCCCCTCGGGGACGCGCGGCGTGGCGTGCGGCGCCGCGTTGATCGGATACTCGTAGCTGTCGGCGAGCGGACGCTCGCGCCGCAGGTCCCACACCCAGCGGTGCATGCCGGCGCCGGTGGCCAGGCGCCGCCGCGGGCGAACCCAGTAGACCGGGATGAGCTGCACCGCCAGCTCGTCGTCGGTGAGCTCGGGCGGGTCGCTGCTCGAGTAGCGCCGCACCACCTGTCCGCGCGCGTCGGCGATCTCGAGCGTCACCGGGCCGCTCGCGGCGCGCGCCAGGTAGTAGTCGATGATGGCCCCGGTGGGCGGGTTCTCGGCCCACGGCTCGTCGGGCGGGACCGGCGTGTCGGGGTAGTTGCTGCGCGGAACCCGGCGGGCCGGGGCCGGCCGGAACAGCGTGTCCTGCATCGAGGCGGCCGCCTGGCGGAGCGGCGAGATGTCGTCGAGGATCCAGAAGCCGCGGCCGTGGGTGGCGACGACGAGATCGTCGCCGTGCACGATGATGTCCCTGACCGACGTCCTGGGCAGGTTGAGCTGCAAGGACTGCCAGCGCCCGCCGTCGTCGAACGAGACCCACACGCCGTTCTCGGTGCTCGCGTACAGGAGGCCCTTGCGCACCGGGTCGGCGCGCACCGCGTCGACCGGACCGGGCGGGAGGCCGCCGACGATGAGCGACCAGGTCTTGCCGCCGTCGTGCGTCCGGTAGATGTAGGGCGCGAGATCGTCGACGCGGAACCGGCTCACCGACGCGTAGACCGTCGAGTCGTCGGTGCGCGAGGCGTCGAGCTGGGTGACCTTGCTCCACCCGGTCAGGGCCGCGGGCGTGACGTCCGCCCAGTGCTTGCCGCCGTCGCGCGTGACCCAGATCTTGCCGTCGTCGGTGCCGGCCCAGATCGTGCTCGCCGAGCGGTACGACGGCGCGAGCGCGTAGATCGCTCCGCGCTGCCCGGCCGAGCGCGGGTCGCGCGAGCCGAGCGCGCCGATGCTGCGCGGGAGGCCGGGGCTGGGATGCGCGAGGTCGGGGCTGATGATGCGCCACGACTTGCCGCCCGTGCGCGACTCGAACAGCACGTTGGCCGCGTAGTAGAGGATGTCGGGCCGCACCGGCGAGAACAGGATCGGCTGGGTCCGCTCGACGCGGTAGGAACCGCGCACCGGGATCGGGGTGACGTCCTGCACCTGTCCGGTCGACCACCGGTACCTCGACACGTGGTTGCGGCCGGCGCCGTACACGATGTCCGGGTCGCGCGGATCGGGCGCGACGTAGCCGTACTCGATGACCCCGACCGGCCGCCAGTCGCGATAGCCGATCGTCCCGTCGCCCCCGCGGCTCGCGATGCACACCGAGCCGCTCTCCTGCTGCCCGCTGCACACGCGGTACGGCTCGTCGGCGGTCGCGCTCACGTGGTAGAGCTGCGCGGTCGGCTGGTTGTACCAGCTGCTCCAGGTGCGGCCGCCGTTGACGGTGACGACCGCGCCCTGGTCGCTCACCAGTACGAACGTGTTCGAGTCGTTCGGGTTGATCCAGATGTTCTGGTAGTCGTCGCCGCCGGGCGCGCCGCGCAGGGACCGCCAGGTCCGGCCGCCGTCGACCGACTTCACCGTGACCAGGCTGGCCACGTAGACCACATCCGGGTCGCGCGGATCGACCACCGGCACCATGAGGTCGCCGCCGCCGATCTTCATGAGCGGGCGCTCGTCGGTCGTGATCCGGGTCCAGCTCTCGCCGGCGTCGTCCGACCGGTAGAGCCCGTTGCCCTTGCCGCTGGCGTACTCCCCCTCCTCGGTGGTCGACAGCTCCACGAAGAGGCGGCTCGGGCGGCTCGGCGCGATCGCCAGGTCGAACTGGACCGCGCTGGCCGGCAGCCCGCGGCGCAGCTTCCGCCACGTCTTGCCGCCATCGGTCGACTTGTAGAGGCCGCCGCCCGCCCCCTCGAAGTGGTTCTGGTCCTCCCACGGGCCGAGCCGGGCCTGCCACAGCGCCGCATAGACCACGGCGGGGTTCCTGGGATCGATCTCGATGTCGGATGCGCCGGTGTCCTCGTCCACGTAGAGCACCCGCTGCCACGTGCGGCCGCCGTCGAGCGAGCGGAACACGCCGCGCTGCCGGCTCGGCCCGTAGGGGTGACCGAGGACGGCGGCGAACACGCGGTCCGGGTTCCTGGGGTCGACCGCGATCTGTGGGATCTGCTGCGCGTCGGGGAGGCCCATGTGCTTCCACGTCCTGCCCGCGTCGGTCGACTTGTAGACCCCGTCACCGACGGAGAGGTCGGGCCGGTGCAGACCCTCGCCGGTCCCCACGTAGACGATGTCCGGGTTGGACGGCGCCGCCGCGATCGCGCCCACCGACTGGGTGGGCTGCCCGTCGAAGATCGGCCGCCACGTGCGCCCGGCGTCGTCGGTCTTCCACACACCGCCGTCGACCTGCGCCATGTAGAAGACGTTCGGGCGCGACGGCACGCCCGCGACGGCGCGTGTGCGCCCGCCCCGGAACGGGCCCACCATCCGCCAGTGCAGCTCCTGATAGGCGCTGGCCGGGATCTGGGCCCGCGCGTCGGGCGCCGCCGACGCCGCCATGACGCACGCGAGCAGGGCCGAGACCGCCGGAGTCGAGATGACCGGAACCGAGATCGCCGCGATGGTCCTTCGCATGAGCAGCAGCATCGCCGTACACGGCCGCCGCCGCAACGCCAGCACCGCGCTCGACGCGATGTCGCGCTACATGCCGCTCGCGCCGTCGCGACGTGAGGCGAAGACGCGGAGCGCCGCCTTGCCCCCGGAGTGCTTCTACAGGGCCTCTGGACGCGGTCGATACGAGTGCAGCGGACGATCGCTGGCGGGACCTGGATCTTCGAAACCGCGCAGGCAGCCGCCGTCCGACATCTCCACCATGTTCATGCCCGATCTCGAACTCGCGTGCTACTTCGCGTCCTGGTGCTCTGCTGGAACCTACCGCTCGGTCAGCCAGTGGTGGCTCGACTCGGCGGTGGCGCTCGCCGCCGGACCGACACCCGAGGACCGATCCGTGCCGCTCGCCAGGTGCTGATCCGGGCGCGGGCTCAGCGCCGGGCCGTCGCGTGGCGCGCGGGGGTCGGCGGCTTCGCCGGCGCCCGGCGCACCCGGTAGACCACCGACACGTTCGAGCAGACCCGGATCCCGGCGGGGGCCGGATAGGCCGCGTACACCCAGCCGCTGGCGCTGGCGACCACCGCCTTGTCGAAGGCGGGGACGCCCGAGCTCCGGGTCAGCACGACCTGGGACACGGCCCCGCTGGGGGCGACGCAGACCCGGATCTCGCTGACGACGGGGGCGCGAGGGGCGGCGGCGAACGCGCCGGCGACGTCGTGGGCGAGGCCCTGGCCGGGCTGAGCGACCCGGGCCGGGAAGTCGAGGTAGGCCGTTTCGGGCGAGCGCGCCGCCCCAGGGTCTGCCTGGGTCGCGACACCGGCGGTGCCGCCGCTCGCGGTGTTCGATCCGGCGCGCGCCGGCGCGGCCGCGCCGGTGATGGTGGCGATTCCCACAGCGATGAGCATCTTCATCGTCGACCTCCGGGTTGAACCGGCGATCGCCGATGCACCGCGTGTGCCGGCGTCCGGCGCGCGCGACTCGCTCGTCTTGCTTGAGGTGGAGGGGCGCCGCGCGTGTAACGTGTAACGGTCGCACCCCGTGTCGCACGCGGTCGCGTTTCGGTCAGGTGGCGGCGGTGGGACGGATCGCGTTGCAGCGCGCCAGTTCTGACGGTGGCCCCCGCGTGGCGCCGCTGGCCCGTCGCCGCGTGCTGCGCCGGCGCGGCGGTCCCGATTTCGATGTCCCGCGGGCGGGCGGGCGGATCCCACATCCGAACCGGATGGAGGATGGAGGACCGGCGTGGGGGACGACGATGGAGGACCACGATGGAGGACGGCATCGAGGCCCTCCGCCGGGCGGTCACCGACGAGGTGCTGCCCCGCGGGCCGCCGCGGCGCCGCGCCGGTCGCCCCCCGGCAGATCGTTCTCGAGCACCTCCGCCAGGGCGCTCCACAGGGCGCGCACGGCGGGTGCCCGGGCCAGGTCGCGATGAGCGGCCAGCCAGACCGGGCGCGGCGGCGGCGGGCCGTCGGCCGACGCGAGGGCGAGGAGGGCCTTCCCGTCCGCCAGGTAGCAGGGCAAGAGCGCGATGCCGGCTCCTGCCTCGGCCGCCGCCGCGAGCACCAGCCGGCTGTCCGATCGCAGGACGACCCGCGCACCCGCCGCCCGCCGCTCCAGCCAGCGGGTCTCGGGCACCGCGTGCTCACCCGCCTCGAACGCGAGGACCTGATGGCCGCGCATGCTCGCCGGGGGGCGCCCGTGGCGCTCGACGTACGCCGGCGCGGCGTACAGCCCGAGCGGCACCTCGGCGACCTTGCGGCACACCAGGTGCGAGGCCCGCGGGTCAGCCAGGCGCACAGCCACCTCCGGCGCATCACCCAGGAGCCCCGCGCTCTCGTCGCTGGCGGACAGGGACAGCTCGATGCCCGGAAGCGCGGCGCGCAGGCGCTCGACTCGAGGCGCGAGAAAGCGGGCCGCCAGCGCCGCCGGTGCCGTGATCCGGACCCGGCCCTGCCCGGCGCTCGTCCGGGCCGACAGCTGGCGGCCCAGCGACAGCGCCTCGCGCTCGAAGGCCTCGAAGCCGGCCAGGAGCGCGCGCCCCGCCGGGGTCAGGCGGTAGCGCCCGCCGCCGCGCGCGAACAGACGCACACCCGCCCCGCCCTCGACGGCCGCGATCCGTCGCCCCACCGTCGACGCGTGGGTGGACAGCAGACGAGCCGCGGCCGACAGGGTTCCGCCGCGGTGGAGCGCGAGGAAGAAGCGCGCGTCGTCCCAGCTCGCCAGCGTTGCATCCATGCAGCGAATCTTTGCATGGATGCAGGCCGGCGCGCGTCCCGGCGATGCTAGCCTGGCGGCCGAGGAGGAGAGTCATGGACCATCGCCTGGAGGCAGCCTGTCACTGCGGGGACCTGCGCTTCGTGCTGACCACGGCGCGCGCCGCCGGCGACCTTCCCTACCGCGAGTGCCGCTGCGAGCACTGCGCGCGCCGACGGCCCATCTACACCGCCGATCCGGACGGCGAGGTCGCGTTCGAGCTCGCGCGCGGCGGGGCGCTCGTGCGATACCGCTTCGCCACCGCGACGGCCGACTTCATCTCGTGCGCGCGCTGCGGCTGCCTCGCCGGCGCGCTGTGCGTCGTCGACGGGCGGCCGCTCGCCGTGCTCAACGCGGCGCTCTTCCGCGAGCGGCCCGCGGCCGCGCCGGCGACCATCGAGGCGGGCGGCGAGTCGCCCGAGGCGCGCGCGCGGCGGAGGGCGAGGACCTGGACGCCGGTCATCCGCCTGCCCGACGGCTGGGCGGACTGATCGCTCCACACGTCGCCGCGGGTCGCGCCGCGGTATATCGTCGTCGCGATGGGCGCGGCGCGCGACGATGACCAGGTCGATGACGAGCGCATGGCGGCGCTGATGGAGGCGCTGGCGGAGGCGGCCGAAAAGCTGGCGCGGCGCGAGCCGGTGCAGCTGCCGGCCGTCCAGCCGGCAGAGGCCGCGACCCTGGCGCGCGCGCTCCACGACGAGATGGACCGCGGGGTCGAGACGCGCGACGCGGCGATCGCCGGCTCCGGGCATCGCCTGGCCTGCGGGCGCGGCTGCAGCGCCTGCTGCGAGATCGTGATCATGACCTACGAGCCGGAGGCGCAGGCGGTGGCGCGCTGGCTCGCGCGGCCGGAGCAGCGAGCCGCGCGCATGCACTTCGCGGAGGCCTATCCCGGGTGGCGCGCGGCGGCCGGCGACCTGGCGGATCGCGCGCGCGCCGGCGCCGCGAGCGGCGACCCGGCCGAGGTCGGGGAGGCGGCCGCGGAGGCGGCGCGCCGGCATGTCCTGTGCGCGTTCAACCGCGGCGGCGACTGCACCATCTACGACGTGCGGCCCAACCTGTGCCGCGCCTGTCACGCGCTCGACACGGCGGCCCACTGCGTGGCCGACAACCCGGAGGGGGAGCGGCCGACGGTGATGCACTTCGCGCCGATCGACGACTTCCTGGCCCGCATCCGCCCGCTCCAGGCCGCGGCCCACGCCGCGCTGCGCGGCCACGCTCCGCCGGAGCCGCTGTGCGACGCGGTCCATCGGCTGCTGTCCGCGTCCTCGCGCGCGGTGGGCCGCAACGAGCCCTGCCCGTGCGGCAGCGGCGCCAAGTACAAGCGCTGCTGCGGCGCTCGATGAGGAGGAACGAGTGATGAACACAGCGATGAAGACGGAACCTCGACGGCACCGTCGTGCTCGCACGCTCGCCGCCGCCGCCGCCGCGCTGCTGGCCGCGAGCGCCTGCGCCGACCGGGGCGACAGCCTCGACGGCGGGGCGGTCGGCTCTCGCTCGGACGGGGTGACCGCGGTGGACGGGGCGGCCGCGGACGCGGTGGTGCCGGAGCGCGCCGCGGCGCGCGGCCCGTCGCCGGACGGCGCGCGGAGGAGGCGGACCTACTCGAACCCGATCCAGATCCGGATCCCGGGGAGCGCCAGGACCGTCGAGAACTGCCCCGACCCCTCCATCATCCGCGGGCAGCGACCGGGCGACAGGGCCTGGTACCTCTACTGCACCTCGAACCCGCTCGACGACCAGGACCGCGACGATGCGGGGGACGAGGTCTTCCACCTCATCACGATGCACCGCTCCGAGGACCTCGTGCACTGGACCTACGTCGGGGACGCGTTCAGCGAGCAGCCCGACTGGGCCGACGCGCCGCAGGGGTTCTGGGCGCCGGACATCCAGTTCTTCGACGGCAGGTACCATCTCTACTACTCCTCGTCGGAGACCAGGCCGGGCGAGCCGGGCGACGCCGTCATCGGCGCCGCGGCCATCGGAGTCGCGACCAGCGACAGCCCGACCGGGCCGTGGACCCAGGCGCCCGCTCCGGTGGTCGAGCCCCAGAAGGCGCCGTGCTGTCCCGATCGCGACGACTGGCGCTGGGTCATCGACTCCAGCGTGGTCACCGACGACTCGGGCCAGCGCTGGATCTACTTCGGCAGCTACTTCGGCGGCATCGCGGTGCGCAAGCTCTCGGCCGACGGCCTCGTCTCCGACCCGGCCAGCCAGCTCGAGATCGCCTCCGATGAGCGATACGAGGGCTCGTACGTGGTCAAGCGCGACGGCTACTACTACCTCTTCGTCTCGGCCACCAACTGCTGCGCCGGGCCGCTGACCGGCTACAGCGTCTTCGTCGGCCGCTCCGTCAGCCCCACCGGCCCCTTCGTGGATCGCGAAGGCGTCCCCTTCGCGCCCGGACGAGTCGGCGGCACGCCGGTCATCAGCATGAACGGCAACCGCTGGGTCGGCACGGGACACAACGCCGTCTTCACCGACCTCGCGGGACAGGACTGGACCGTCTACCACGCGATCGACAGACACGACCCGTACCGCGGCGGGTCGCCGCTGGCCGACTTCCAGGTCAAGCGGCCCGCCCTGATGGATCCGCTCGACTGGATCGACGGCTGGCCGACCGTGCGCGGCGGCACCTGGGCCTCCGACGAGCCGCAGCCGGCCCCCGTCGCCCGGCCCGGGGACCATGCCGGCTACCACCCGCGCATCGAGAAGCCGGACAGGCCCGGCCGGCTCCTCCGCTCTCTGTCGGACGAGTTCGACGGTCCGGGGCTCGCGCCGCAGTGGTCGTGGGTGCGCGAGCCGGCGGCAGACTCGTTCGGGGTCGAGGACGGCCTCCTCCGCTTCGACACGCAGGCCGCGGATCTCTTCACCGACTCGAACAGCGCCTCGGTGCTCGTCGAGCCCGTGCCGGCCGGCAAGAACTACATCGTCGAGACCGCGGTCAGGCTGGTGAACCTGCCGGCCGACGGCTGCTGCTTCAACTTCACCCAGGCCGGACTCGTCATCTACGGCGACGACGACAACTTCGTCAAGCTCGTCCCCTTCTCCCTGTGGGACACGCGCCAGATCGAGTTCGCCAAGGAGGAGTTCCCGGTGCCGGTCGACTATCCGCGCTACGGGAACACCGTCGCGGGGCCTCCGGGCGAGACCACGTGGCTGCGCATCGCCGCCCGCGTGTGCGGCGCATCGGAGGAGACGTACACCGCCTACACCAGCCTCGACGGCGTCACCTGGTACCGGGCAGGCACCTGGACCCATCGCCTGGGCAGCCACGCGCGCATCGGCCTCGTCTCGATGGCCCACCCCGACGACCCGCAGCCCTACGCCGGCGAGTTCCAGTACGTCCGCGTCTACGAGCTCAGGGACTGAACGCGGCGGAGGAGGTGCGCGTGGCCAGGAAGCTCGCGACTCAGGTCATCCTGATCACGGGGGCGTCGTCGGGGATCGGGGAGGCCCTGGCGCTCGAGGTCGGGTCGCGTGGGGCGCGGGTCGCGCTCCTCGCCAGACGGGTCGAGCGGCTGGAGGGCGTGGCCGAGCAGATCCGGCGGAGCGGCGGCGAGGCGCTGGTGCTGGCGGCCGACGTGACCAGAGACGGCGACATCGAGGCGGCCGTGGCGAAGACGGTCGCCCGCTACGGCCGTCTGGACGTGGCGGTGGCCAACGCCGGCTTCGGCGTGAACGGCCCGCTGGCGCGGCTCGAGCTCGACGACTACCGGCGACAGATGGAGACGAACTTCTTCGGCGTGCTGCGAACCGTCTACGCGACCGTCGAGGAGCTGAAGGCGACGCGCGGCGTGCTGGCGGTGATCGGCTCGGTCAGCGCCTACGTCGGTCTGCCCGCCACCTCCGCCTACGCCGCGAGCAAGTTCGCCGTGCGCGGCCTGGCCGAGTCGATCACCGACGAGCTGCGCCCGTCCGGCGTGGCGGTCGTCCAGATCAACCCGGGTTTCATCGGCACCGAGATCCGCTCGCTCGACAATCACGGTCGGCTCACCGGCGCGGCCGACCCCGTCCCGGCGTGGATGGTGATGCCGCGCGCGACCGCCGCTCGCCGCATCGCGCGCGCCATCCGCTCGCGACGGCGCGAGCTGGTGCTGACCGGCCACGGCAAGGCCGGGGTGCTGGTCGCCCGCCATGCGCCGTGGCTCCTGCACGTCGCGACGCGCGTCTCCGCGCGCATGGAGCGCCGGCGCCGACTGCCGGCCGGCGACGCCGGCGACGGACAGACGCCCTAGAACTCCCGCGTCGGGCCGGGCCGAGTTCACTGAACCGCGCGCGCGGTCGCTCGCGAATCGATGCGCATGTGCTGGCAGTCGACTGCAGTGATGGATCGTGTGTGCTCGCTACCGAACCATGGCGCGTGCAACGGATCCGCCGGCGACGGCGTCCGATCGAGAGAGCCGAGGCTCGACCGAGCGATCGAGCGAGCGAGCGAGCACCTGGAATCCGGATGATCGCCGGATGATCGATCGTTCACTGGCGAGTTCACGGAACAGCCAGTTTGTAATGCTCGGACCAGTCGCGAACAGACAAGTAGATTGAGAGTGATTGTCGAGCGCCGCGCGAATAGCATGCGCGCCTCGATTGTTGGAAAGGCCGACCATGCACACTCAGCTGCGTACCGCTGGATCCGTGTCGGTGGTTCACGAGGGCCGCCGATGAGCACTCCTGTCCGTACGAAGGTGTGGCCGACCTACGACAAGGGCCACGTGTTCGTGGATGCCGAGGACCTGCACGCACCCATCCGCGCCCTGGAGAGCCGTCACTACTTCCGCTACGACCATCGCAGCTACGACGACACCGAGGTCGGTCGGTTCGAGCGGTCGATCGAGCGCTACCTGGACGTCGAGCACGCGCTCGCGGTGTCGAGCGGCACCGCGGCGCTGGCGCTCGGCCTGCTCTCGCTGGGGCTCGAGCCCGGATCGCTCGTGGCCTGCCCCGGCTTCACCTTCGCGGCCACCCCGAGCGCGATCGTGCTGGCCGGCTGCCGGCCGGTCCTCGTCGAATGCGACGAGGACCTCCACCTCGACGTCGACGACCTCGCGCGCGTGCTGTCGGACGACATCCGCGCGATCGTGGTGGTCCACATGCGAGGCTTCGCCAGCGACCTCGACGCGATCCTGGCGCTGGCGCGCGAGCGGGGCATCCCGGTGGTCGAGGACGCGGTCCCCGCCCTGGGCGTGCGCCTCGGCGGCAAGGCGCTCGGCACCTTCGGCGCGGCGGGAGCGTTCAGCACCCAGTCCGACAAGTCGCTGAACACGGGAGAGGGCGGCTTCCTCGTCTGCCGGGATCCGGTGCAGTTCGCCCGGGCGGTCGCGCTGTCGGGCGCGTACGAGGGCCGCTACCGCAAGCACTTCTCCGGGCCGGCGCCTGACATCTGCGACCTCGACTACCCGCTGTACAGCTTCCGCATGGACGAGATCCGCGCGGCGCTCGCGCACGCGGAGATGACGCGGCTGCCGCTGCGGCTGGCGCGCCTGCGCGCGAACCACGACTACATCGCGGAGGCCATCGCCGACGTGCCGGGCATCCGGCTCCGCCGGTCGGTCGGGCCCGACGGGCTGCTCGGCGACGCGCTCCTGTTTCGCATGCCGCACGCGCCGGTGGAGGAGGTGGTCCGGGCCGCGGCGGCGCTGGTCCGCGAGGGCATCGGCGCGCGCTGTCTCGGTGATCCGGGTGACGCCAACGTGCGCTGCTTCTGGAACTGGCGCTTCCTGTACCGCGGACGGAGCCAGGCCGAGATCATGCGGCTCCTGCCGCGCACGGCGACCCATCTGCGCCAGGCCATCGACATCCCGCTCTCGCCGACGCTCGCGCGCGAGGACTGCGACGACCTCATCGCGGCGATGCACAAGGTGTTCGTGCGCGCCGCGCCCAGACGCCACACACGCCACACCACCGCCAGCCCGCTGCCCGAGGAAGGCCCATGACGACGAGCCCGAACACGACGACGAACACGAGCACGACCGCCGACGAGCGAGTGTCCGCGGTGTCGCCCGGCCAGGCGTTCGCCGCCGCGTACATCGAGAAGGGCACCAGCGCCCGGGTCGACTTCGACGGCAACATCACGGACCAGTTCCCGGGCTTCCGGCGCAGGCCGCGCATCGCGATGCGGAGCCTGTTCAAGGTGGTCGGCACCGGCCGCGCCGAGGTGAGGTACTGGTTCGAGGCCCGACCGGAGGAGGGGCGCAAGGCGGTGCGCGACGAGGCGCTCCGGCCCGAGTCCGGCTTCGAGTTCCGGCACGAGGGCGCCCCGCTGACGTCGACCAGGGCATGGGTCCAGATCCCGCCGCCCTTGCTCGACGACGCCGCCGGCCTCGCCACCTTCATCGACTTTCGCCTGCTCCAGCGGCTCGGCACCGCCGAGAACCAGGGGCTCGCGCTGGGCCGCGGCGGCGACCAGATGCGCGGCCTGCTCGAGACCCCGGGCATCCGCAGGCTGCCGGCCGGCTCGGATCCGATCTCGTCGCTCATGTTCGCGTGCGACCACGTCGAGCAGATGGGCGGCTCGGCCGACGGCATCGTCATGAGCACCACCGACTACTACCGCTACCTGTTCCAGCGCCAGGACGTGCTGTCGGGCCTCGCCAGCCTGGGCGTCCGCATCGTCCGCACCCGGATGATGAGCGCGGGCACGGCGATCGTCGGCGACTTCTTCGCCGGTGCGACCATCTACGACAGCGGTCGCTCGTCGATCGCGTTCGAAGAGCCGCCCGCGGACGTGTTCGCGCGCGATGGCCTCGCGGTGCGCGGCGAGATCCGCACGGCGCTCGCCGTTCACCTCCCGACCCACTTCTTCGTCGCCGCGCTCGTCTGAGCGAGCGCCCCGCCGCGGCGCCATGACGCCTCCCGCCCATCCTGTCCAGGTCCTCTCGATCAACGGCTGGTGCCGCAACGGCAGCACCATCATCGGCAACCTCCTGAACGAGGTCGACGGCTTCTTCCACGCCGGAGAGCTCCACTTCCTGTGGAAGAACGCCTACGGCCTGGGTTCCAACACGCGGTGCGGATGCGGGCTCGATCTCGTGCGCTGCCCGATCTGGTCGGCGGTCCTGGCGGCCGAGCTGCCGCCCGGCGTCCCGGCCGAGGTCCACGCCGGGGCGGTGCGCGGGCGACAGCGGGCGGGCCTGCGCACCCGCCACACCTGGTGCGTCCTGCGCGGCGGCGTCCGCTCGGACGACCGGCGCGAGCACGCCGCCACGATGGCACGCGCCTACCGCGCGATCGCCGAGGTCACCGGATGTCGGGTGATCGTCGACAGCACCAAGATCGCCGGCGAGGCGGCGCTCCTGTCCAGGGTCGACGGCATCGATCCGCTCTACGTCCACCTGGTCCGCGACCCGCGCGCCGTCGCTCACTCGTGGAGTCGACAGAAGGACTACGCCCTCCCGATGTCGGCGCTGCGCAGCACCGCCTACTGGGTCGGTTTCAACCTGGCGACGCGCGCGGTCGTGCGCGCCCACCCCGCGCGCTCGCTGCTCCTGCGCTACGAGGACTTCGTGCGCGCCCCCGCGGCGACCATCGGCCGGCTCATCGAGCTGTGCGGCGGCGACCCGTCGCGCAATCCGGTGCGGGGCCGGACCGCGGAGCTCGGCACCAACCACACGGTGACCGGGAACCCCGATCGCTTCCGCACCGGCACCACACTGATCCGCGCCGACGACGAGATGTGGCGGACCGAGCTCCCGGCGCGCTCGGTGGCCGCGACGCTGGCGCTGGCCTGGCCGCTCATGCGGCGCTACCGCTACGCCCTCCGGCCGGGGAGCCCGCGCGGCGGGACGGCGCCCGAGCGCGACCAGCGTGCGGATCGGCGGCCGGACCGGCGACCGGAGGAGGCGCGATGGACCTCGGACTGAAGGGCAGAGTCGCGCTGGTCGCCGGTGGGTCGCGCGGGCTCGGGTTCGCGATCGCGCGCGAGCTGGTGCGCGAGGGCGCCGACGTCGCGATCGCCGCGCGCGACCCCGAGCGGCTCGCCGTCGCCGAGCGATCGCTCCGCGACATCGCCCGCGGCCGCGTGCTGGCCGCGCGGGTCGACCTGCGCGACGACGGCGAGGTGCGGCGCTGGGTCGACGGCGTCGCCGGCGAGGCCGGCCGGCTCGACATCGCGGTGACCAACGGCGGCGGCCCGCCGATCGGGCACCCGACCGCGTTCGACGTGGCGGCCTATCGCGAGGCCGCGGACACCGTCCTCTACCCGGCCATCAGCCTCGCGCTCGCCGCGCTGCCGCACCTGCGGGCGCGCGGGTGGGGCCGGCTCCTGTTCATCGCCTCGGAGACGGTCATCCGTCCGGTCGGCGGCCTCGCCCTGTCCGGCGTGGCGCGGAGCGGCATCCTCCGCTTCGCGCAGGGCCTGGTCGCCGAGCTGGGCGCCTCCGCCATCACCGTCAACGTGCTCGCGCCCGCGTACCTCCGCACGACGCCGGTCGAGCGCGCGGCGGCCGAGCTGGCGGCGACCCGAGGCACCGACATCGAGACCGAGGTCCGCGCCATGTCGGGTCACATTCCGCTCGGCCGGGTCGGCGCGCCGGAGGAGTTCGCCGCCGTGGCCGCGTTCCTGGCCAGCGAGCGGGCCGGCTTCGTGACCGGCACCGTGCAGCTCGTGGACGGCGGCGCCAGCGCCGTGGGCGCCCAGCCCAGCCACCTGGGCTTCTCCAGCAAGGATGTGTTCGCGTGAGCCCGAACGTCAGTGTCAGCGTAGCGGCCAGATTCAGCGAGCAGGACGTCGAGCAGTTCTTCGACCAGAGCACCGGGACCTATCTCAGCTTCTGGGACAGCGAGGGCGTGCTGCACACCGGGACCTTCGCCGCCGGCAACACCGGCGACTATCACGCGGCCGCCGAGCAGACATCCGTCCTGCTCGGCGACGAGGCCGGCCTCGACGCGACGTCGCGCGTGCTCGACGTCGGCTGCGGCTGCGGCAACTTCGTGTTTCACCTCGCCGCGCGCTTCGGCTGCCGCGTCGAGGGGCTCGACCTCAGCCGCGAGCGCATCGACTTCGCGCAGCGCAAGCGGGCCGAGGCGGTCGGCGAGCTGGCCCGGCTCACCGCATTCCGCCACGGCAGCGCCACCCAGCTGCCCTACGAGCCGCAGAGCTTCACCCACGTCGTCAGCCAGGACGCGCTGTTCCTGGTCCCCGACAAGGCGCGCAGCCACGACGAGATGTTCCGCGCGCTGCGGCCCGGCGGGAAGCTGGTCGTGTCGGACTTCCTCCAGCCCAGGGCGGAGGTCGGCGCGCGCGCGCGCAAGCACGTCTACGACCGCGTGAGGTGGAGCTCGGGGCTCTCGCTGGTGGGCTACCAGGTGGCGCTCGAGCGGGCAGGCTTCGAGATCCGGCTCGCGCGCGAGCTGTCGCCCCACCTCAAGCGGACGTACGAGGTGCTGGGCGAGGTGGCCGCCGCCCGCGCGGCCAAGGCGGCCGACCCGGCCGCGCGCGAGTGGATGCTCGCCTTCTCCGCGTCGTGCGTGGAGATCGGAGTCGCCATCGACGACGGCGAGTTCGGCTGGGGCGTCCTCGTCGCGGAGAGGCCGCGGCGGGCATGAGCGGCGCGCGCCGGCCTGCGATCGCGGCGGCCCCGCGCGACCGCGATCTGGCGCTGTCGTTCGCGCAGGAGCGGCTGTGGTTCCTCGCCCAGCTCGATCCGCGCGGCCCGTCGCTCAACGCGCCGTTCGTGATCGAGCTGCGGGGCGAGCTCGACGTCCCGGCGCTCCACCGCGCGCTGCGCGAGATCGTGCGCCGGCACGAGGCGCTGCGGACGACCTACGTCGCCGGGGGCGGCAGGCCGGTCCAGCGCGTCGCCGCCGGCGATGTGGAGGTCGCGCTCACCATCGACGCGCTGGACGCGCTGCCCGAGCGCGAGAGGACGCCCGCGCTCGAGCGGCTGGCGCGGCAGGAGTTCTCGACCGGCTTCGATCTCGAGGCCGGCCCCGTCTACCGCCTGCGCCTGGTGCGGCTCGCCGAGCGCGATCACCGCCTGCTCCTGGTCGTGCACCACATCGCGTGGGACGCCTGGTCCTTCCTGGTGTTCGTGCGCGAGCTCGGCGCGCTCTATCCGGCGCTGGCCGGCGGCGCCGACCCCGCGCTGCCCGAGCTCGCCGTCCAGGTCGCCGACCATGCCCGATGGCAGCGCGACGCGCTCGACGACGCGGCGCTCGCCGACCACCTGGCCTACTGGAAGGGCCAGCTGGCCGGCGCGCCCCCCGTGCTCGAGCTGCCCGGCGATCGGCTGCGGCCGCCGGTTCTGTCGCTGCGCGGCGGCCGCCTGCGCCGCACGCTGCCGGCGGAGCTGTCGCGCGCGCTGCGCGATCTGGCGAGGACGGAGCGGGTCACGTCCTTCATGGCGCTCCTCGCAGGGTTCAGCGCGCTCCTCAACCGCTACACCGGGTGCGACGACCTCGTCGTCGGCTCGGCCACCGCGGGCCGCAACCGGCGCGAGGTGGAGCCGCTCATCGGCCTCTTCATCAACACCGTCCCGCTGCGCGTCGACTGCGCGGGAGGTCCCAGCTTCCGCGAGCTCCTGGCGCGCGCCCGCGCAGTGTGCGTCGATGCCTTCGCCCACCAGGACATGCCCTTCGAGCGCCTGGTCGCGCTCGGGCCGGCGGCGCGCGACCCGGGTCGAATGCCCCTCTTCCAGGTGTTCATCGGCCAGCGCCCGGCGTGGCCGGCCCTCGAGCTTCCCGGCCTGTCGGTGCGGACCGACGACGCGCATTTCGGCAGCTCGCTCCATGACCTGTCGCTGCATCTACAAGATGCCGCGACCGAGGTGACGGCGACCTGGGAGTTCGCCGACGCCCTGTTCGACGAGGGGACGATCGCGCGCATGCACGCGCAGTGGACGCGGCTCCTGGCGGCGGCGGTCGCGGAGCCGGACCGCCCGATCGCCGAGCTGACCATGATCTCGGTCGCCGAGCGCGACACCGTCCTGATCGACTGGAACCCGCCGGCCCCGCCACGGCCGGCGGTGCCGCTCCTCCACGAGCAGTTCGAGGCGCAGGTCGAGCGCACGCCCGACGCGCCGGCGGCCGTGTTCGGCGACGTCGAGCTCAGCTATCGCGAGCTCGACCGGCGCGCGGCGCGCGTCGCGCGGCGACTCCGCGCCCTGGGCGCCGGCATGGACGCGCGGGTCGCCGTCTGCACGGCCGATCCGCTCGACGCCATCATCGCGATCCTCGGCATCCTCAAGGCGGGCGCGGCCTACGTGGCGCTCGACCCGACCCATCCGGCGGACCGGCTCCGCACCCTCGTCGGCGACGTCCGGCCGATCGCCGTGCTCGGCCGGCGAGCGCCCGGCATCGAGGGTGTGCCGGTCCTCCCCGTCGAGGACGCCGGCGCCGGCGGCGACTCCGCGGCCCCGCCCGCCGGGGAGCGCGGCGCGGAGGGCGCACGGAGCGCGCGGGTTCCGCCCGAGGCCCTCGCCTACATCATCCACACGTCGGGCTCCACCGGCCGGCCCAAGGGCGTCATGATCAGCCACGGCGCCGTCACGCAGCGCCTCGAGCACGCCCGGTCGTACTTCGCGCTGGGCGAGGGCGACACCTCCCTGCAGGCGGCGTCGCCGGGCTTCGATGCCTCGGTCCTCGAGATCTTCACGGCGCTGACCAGTGGGGCCCGGCTCGCGCTCATCGCGCCCGCCGATCGCGCGGATCCCGAGCGGCTGGTCCGCGCGTTCGCGGCCCACCGGGTCAGCTTCGCCTTCGTCGTGCCGTCGATGCTCCCCGCGCTGCTCGACGCCGGGCTTGCCGAGGCCGCCACCCACCTGCGGTGGATGGCGTGCGGCGGCGAGGCGATCCCGCGCCAGCTCCGCGACCGGTTCCTCGAGCGCGGCGCGCCGTCCGCTCGCCTCGTCAACGTGTACGGGCCGACCGAGTGCACCATCTACGTCACCCTGCACACGTTCGGCGCCGGCGACGCGGGCAGGACCGTCGTGCTCGGGCGGCCGCTCGGCGCCTCGCGCGCCTACGTCCTCGACGGCGGGCTCCAGCCGGTGCCGGCCGGCGTGTCGGGCGAGATCTGGGTGGGCGGCGAGACCCTCGCGCGCGGCTATCTCGACCGCGATGCCCTCACCGCCGAGCGCTTCGTCGCCGACCCGTTCTCGACCATGCCGGGCGCGCGCATGTACCGGACCGGTGACCTCGGGCGCTGGAGCGCGCGCGGCGAGCTCGAGTACCTGGGGCGCGTCGATGACCAGGTCAAGATCCACGGGGTCCGCATCGAGCTCGGCGAGATCGAGGCCGCGCTGCTCGCGCAGCCCGAGGTCTCGCAGGCGGCGGTCGCGGTCCGCGACGACACCGGCGACCGGCGCCTGGTGGCGTACGTGGTGCCGCGCGCCGGGGCGCCGCTGGCGGTCGACGCCGTGCGGCGGCGGCTCTCGCAGGTGCTGCCGCGCACGATGATGCCGGGCGCCATCGTCCTGCTCGAGCGCCTGCCGCTCACGCGCAGCGGGAAGGTCGACCGGCGCGCGCTCCCCGCGCCCTCCGATCGGCGCGCCGACCTGGGCGGCAACTACGTCGCGCCCGAGGGCGACCTGGAAGAGGCGATCTCCCGCATCTGGGCCGAGGTGCTGGGCGTCGATCGGGTCGGAGCCAGCGACAACTTCTTCGATCTCGGCGGCAGCTCGCTCCTGCTCGGGGCGGTGCGCTCGCGCCTCGAGGGGCTGGTGGGCCGCCCGGTGCCCATGGTCACGCTCCTGCAGTTCGCCCAGGTGCGCTCCCTCGCCGAGCACCTGACCGATTCGGCCCGTACCGAGTCCGAGGCCGCACCGGCGCCCATCGCGCCTGCCCGCCCGGCCGCGGCGCGCACCGACGGCAGGCGCCGGCTCGCCGACCAGCGCCGCGGGCGCGGATCCGGGGCCTGATGCAACCGACGTCCGGCCGACGTCGCACCTGACGAGGCACGCATGACCCAAGAGCGAGACCCATCGGCTTTCAGCGACACGGCGATCGCGGTCGTCGGCATGGCGGTTCGCGTGCCCGGGGCAGCGGACGTCCAGCAGTTCTGGAACAACCTGGTCGCCGGCGTCGAGTCGATCACCATCGGCGACGCGCCGGACGGTCACGTCATCGCGGCCGGCGTGCTGGAAGGCGTGGAGCTGTTCGACGCCGGCTTCTTCGGGTGCACGGCCGGCGAGGCCGCCGAGATGGACCCGACCCACCGGATGTTCCTCGAGTGCGCCTGGTCCGCGCTCGAGGCCGCGGGCCACGCGTCGCGCAGGGCGGCCATGCGGGCCGGAGTCTACGGCGGCGCGACCTACAGCAGCTATCTCCTCTCGCACCTCGTGCCGGCCGCGGCGGCGCGCGGCGACAGCGTGCGCGACGGAGCGTTCGGCTTCGCGCGCGACTTCCTCGCCATGCGGGTCGCCTACAAGCTCGGGCTCACCGGACCTGCGATGACGATCCAGACCGGCTGCTCGACCTCCCTGGTCGCGATCCACGTCGCCTGTCAGGCGTTGATCGCGGGCGAGTGCGACCTCGCGCTGGCCGGCGGCGCCGGGCTCACCCTGCCGCAACTGGCTCCGTATCGCTACCATGAGGGCAGCATCCGGTCGGCCGACGGCCATTGCCGGTCGTACGACGCGCGGGGCACCGGGACGGTGGGCGGCCACGGCGTGGGCATCGTGGTCCTTCGCCGCCTCGCCGACGCGCTCGCCGACGGCGATCCGGTCCGCGCGGTCGTGCTCGGCAGCGCGGTCAACAACGACGGCAGCGCCAAGGCCGGGTTCGCCGCGCCGTCGGTCGACGGCCAGGCGGCCGCGATCGGCGAGGCGCTCGCCATGGCCGGCGTGTCGCCCGCCGACATCGGCTACGTGGAGGGTCACGGCACCGCCACGCCGCTCGGCGATCCGGTCGAGGTCGCGGCGCTCAGGAAGGTGTTCGCGGGGGTGCCGCGCGCGTCGTGCGGGCTCGGCTCGGTCAAGTCCAACATCGGGCACCTCGACGCGGCGGCCGGGGTGGTCGGCCTGATCAAGGCCGTCCTCGCGCTCGAGCACCGAGTCATGCCGCCCACGCTCCACTTCACCGCGCCCAACCCGCAGCTCGGGCTCGAGGACAGCCCGTTCCACGTCGTGTCCGAGGCCCGGGCGTGGACGGGGCCGCTGCCGCGGCGCGCCGGCGTGAGCGCCTTCGGCATCGGCGGCACCAACGCGCACGTGGTGCTGGAGGAGGCGCCCGCCCGCACCGCCGAGGCGCCGCGGCGGACCGACGAGCTGCTCGTCCTCTCGGCCAGGACCGACGCAGCGGTCGAGCGCATGGCCGTCCAGCTCGCGGACTGGCTGCGCACCAGCGATGCTCCGCTGGCCGACGTCGCCCACACTCTGCAAGCGGGCCGCGCTCGCTTCGCGCGCAGGCGCTTCGCCGCCGGCGGCGACCGTCTCGCGCTGGCCGAGGCTCTCACGCGCGGCCCCCGCGACTCCGCGCACCGGGCGGACGACGCCCGTGAGCGCGACCCGGTGTTCGCGTTCCCCGGCAGCGGCGTGCAGCGCGTCAACATGGCGGTCGAGCTCCTCGGCGAGGCCGGCTTCGCCGCCGCCTTCGACGAGTGCGCCGAGCGGGCGCGCGACCTCATCGGCGCCGATCTCCGGCGGATGGTGTTCGCCGGCCCGGACGACTTCGATGCCATGGCGCGCGAGCTCGACGGTCCGATCGCGTCCCAGGTCGCCATCTTCGCCGTCGACTGGGCCATCGCCCGGCAGTGGATGACGTGGGGCGTGGCGCCCCGGGCCGTCGTGGGCCACTCGCTGGGCGAGTACGTCGCCGCCTGCGTCGCGGGCGTGTTCTCGCTCGAGAACGCGCTGCGCCTGGTGGTCGCGCGCGGCACGATCCTCGAGAGCCTGCCGCCGAGCGGTATGGTGTCGGTGCTGGCCACGGCCGAGGAGCTCGAGCCCCACCTGAACGGCGCGCTGTCGCTGGCTGCGGTCAACGGCCCCGCGGCATGCGTGGTCTCGGGGCCGTCCGCCGACGTCGATCGGCTCGTGGCGGCCCTCGCGCGCGCGGGCATCGAGCACCGGCGGCTGCGCTACGCGCGGGCGTCGCATACCCCGCTCCTCGACCCGCACCTCGCCGGGTTCGAGCGCCTGGTCCGCGAGCTGTCGCCGCGGGCGCCGGAGCTCCCCACGGTCTCGTCGGTGACCGGCACCTGGTTGACGGCGGAGCAGGCGACCGACCCGGCCTACTGGCGGCGGCAGTTCCGCGACACGGTGCGCTTCTCCGCCGCGCTGTCGACCCTCCTGTCGTCCAGACGCCGCGCGGTGATCGAGGCGGGGCCGGGCGGGACCATGAGCGCGCTCGTGCGCCAGCATCCGGCGGCGGCCGGCCACGCGGCGGTCGCGACCTCGCCGATCCCGTCGGCGGGCGTACCGCCGAGGCGACCGCTCGAGGCGCTGGGCGAGGCCTGGCTGGCCGGCGTGCCGATCGACTGGGAGCGCTTCCGGGCGGGCGAGCGGCGCCGGCGCGTCGCGCTTCCGACCTACAGCTTCGACCGGCACCGCCACTGGATCGACGCGCCCGAGGGCACGGGCGCGGACCGGCCCGGGCCGGCGGCCGCGCGCCAGGCTCCGGCCGCGCCGTCGGCGACGCCGGCCGCGCCGTCGGCGACACCGGCCGGCACCGCGGACCCGGCGCGCGACGACACCGAGCGCGCGCTCCTCGCCTGCTTCCGCGAGCTGTTTCGCGACGACTCGATCGGCATTCGCAGCGACTTCTTCGCGCTGGGCGGCGACTCGCTGCTCGCGATGCGGCTGGTGGCGCTGATCGCGCGCCGCATCGACGTCCGCCTGGCCCTCAAGGAGATCGTCGAGGCACCGACGGTCGCCGCGCTGGCCGAGCGCCTGGGCGCCCAGGCATCGCCCTCGCCATCGCCGTCGGCCCCGCCATCGCCGGCGACATCATCATCATCATCATCATCATCATCATCATCATCACCATCTTCGTCGCCGGCCGCCCGCTCGAGCTGCCTCGTGCGGCTCCAGAGCGCACCGGGCACGACGCCGCTCTTCATGGTCCACGGAGGCGGCGGGCACGCCATGGTCTACCGCGACCTCGCGCGCGCGATCGACCCCGATCGCACGGTGTACGCCTTCGAGTCGCGCGGCCTCGACGGGCGCGAGCCGCTGCACGCATCGGTCGAGGACATGGCCCGCCACTACGCTGACGTCGCCCGCGCATTGCACCCGGACGGGCCGTACCTCCTGGCCGGGTCGTCGCTCGGCGGGACGATCGCCTACGAGATGGCGCGCCTCCTCGGCGCCGCGGGCCGCTCCGTGCCGCTGTGCGCGATGATCGACGCACCCGGCCCGGGGTACCTGCCCGACCCGTCCGCGGACGACGCCGACCTCCTCGCCTTCTTCGCCGGGCGCGGGCTCGTCTCCGCCCGCGCTCTGCGCGGCCGCCCGCTCGACGCACAGCTCCAGCTGCTGCTCGACGAGGCTGGCCGCACCGGCAGCGTCCTCGCCTTCTCGGACCTGGCGGGCGGCCGGCTCCTGATGCGCGTGTGGAAGAACAACTTCCGCGCCATGTGCCGCTACCCGGCGCCGCCCTGGCCCGGCGGAGAGGTGCAGTTCTTCGCCGCCTCCGAGGGCCACGACTTCCTTCCCCCCCACATCGAGCGGGCCTGGATCGGGCGTTGCGCCGTGCGCGTCGAGGTCTCGCCCGGCGATCACGTGTCCATGGTGGTCGCCCCCAACGCGGCGCTCCTGGGCGCGAAGATCCGCGGCCGCATCGAGGCCGCTCGCACCCTGTCACCCGCGATCTCGCACGAGGAGCACGCGCCCATGACCGCACCCGGGACCTCTCTCTCCGCCCTGGACACCATCGCGGGCCACTGGAAGGAGCTCCTGGGCGTCGAGGCGGTGCGGCCGACCGACGACTTCATCGCGCTGGGCGGCAACTCGATGCTCGCCATGATGCTGGCCAACCGCATCGAGGACGACCTGGGCGTCCGCCCCGAGATCGTCGAGCTGTTCGCCACCCTCGAGCAGGTGGCCCGCGCCTGCCAGGCGCTGCTCGACGGCCCGACCGCGCGGCAGGAAGCACGAGGCGGCCGATGACCGCGCGCATCGATAACCCGCAGGCTCGCCTCCACGGCGCGCGCTACCGCGAGCGCGGGTGGTGGCGCGACGACACCTTCCTCGACGATCTGCGCGCGGCGACCCGCCGAACGCCCGACCGGCCGGCGATCGTCGCCGAGCGCTCGTTCGCGAAGGACGTCACGACGGTGACCTACGCCCGGCTGAGCGGGCACGTCGACCGCCTCGCCGCCGGGCTGCTCGAGCTCGGCGTCGGCGGCGGCGACATCGTGGCGATCCAGCTGCCCAGCTGGTGGCAGTTCAACGCCCTCGCGCTCGCGTGCGCCCGCATCGGCGCCATCGCCGCGCCGATCCCGGTCGACTACCGCCGCCGCGAGGCCGAGTTCGTGCTGTCGCGCACCGAGGCACGGGTCTACGTCGGCCCGTCGTCGTGGCTCGGGTTCTCGCACCAGCAGATGCTGCGCGAGATGGCGCCGGCCCTGGCCGCGCTGCGCTACCGCCTCCACATCGACGCCGACGACGACCGACAGGACGGCGAGCTCGATTTCGCGGCCTTCTTCTCGGCACCGGAGCACGCGCGGCGCCACCCGCCCGCCGAGCTCGACCGGCTCGCGCCCGGCGCCGACGACCCGTTCCTCGTCATGTTCACCTCGGGCACGACCGGCGAGCCCAAGGGCGTCACGCACTCCTTCAACACGCTGTACGCGATCACCCGCGCCCTCAAGGAGACCGCGCTGCTCGGGGCCGACGACATCATCTGCACGCCCTCGGGGGTGACCGGCCTGGTCGGCTTCCTCTACGACTTCCTCCTGCCGCTCCTGTGCGGCGCCACGGCGGTGTACGCCGACCTCGGCGATCCCGAGCGCGGCCTCCGGCTGATCGAGGACCACGCCATCACCTTCATGTACGCCATCCCGAGCTACGTGCTCGGCCTGGTCGAGGCGCAGCGGCGCCGCCCGCGCCGCATCGACTCGCTCCGCGTCCTGGTCACCGGCTCCGCGCCCGTGCCGCCCCACCTGGTCGCCGCCGCGCGCGACGTCCTCGGCGTGAGGGTGCAGGCGCTGTGGGGCATGACCGAGAACGGCGGCGTCACCTTCACCTCCGCCGGCGATCCGCCCGACTGGCCGGCCGAGAGCGACGGGCGCCCGATCGAATGGATGGAGGTCGACATCGCCGCCGAGCCGGGCGCGACCGACGGCAGCGGGCGCCTGCGCGTGCGCGGCGCCAACCAGTGCCTCGGCTACTTCGGCCGACCGGACGTGTACGCCGCCTCGGTCGACGACGCGGGCTGGTTCGAGACCGGCGATCTGGTGCGGCCCGACGGCCGCGGCGGCATCCGCATCGTCGGCCGCTCGAAGGACGTGATCGTCCGCAACGGCCAGAAGGTGCCGGTGGTCGAGGTCGAGTCCGCGCTGTGCTCGCACCCAAGAGTTTCCGCCGTGGCGCTGGTCCCCGATCCCGACCGCCACCTCGGCGAGCGCGTGTGCGCCGTCGTGGTCGCGCGCGGCGGCGCCCCCACCCTGGGCGACCTGCGAGACCACCTGCGCGCGCTCGGGATGTCGGCGCAGTACTGGCCTGACCGCCTCCACGTGGTCAGCGAGATGCCGCTGACCTCCTCGGGCAAGATCCAGAAGTTCGTCCTGCAGGAGCAGCTGGCGCGGACGCGCGCCTGAGGCGCGAGCACCGAGCATCGCGGGCCGGGCAGCGCCGACCCGGCTGTCGGGCCGCCGACATGCGCCGCTCGGGACTCCGACATCCGACAGCGCCCCTCTCGTCCCTTCCGCCACTTCCGGCCGGCACGGCCGCTGCATCGGGCGGGCGACGAGAGGAACAACTGATGGAACTACTGACACCACCCCCCCAGCTCGTCTCGTACGGGCTCAGGGCCATGAAGACTGTCGCGCTTGCCGCCGGCGGTCTCGACACGCAGGAGCGCGCGCTCATCGATGGCGCGCAGCGCTGGCTCGGCTCCGAGCTCGACGTCGACGCGCTCGCGCCGATCACACCCGAGGAGCTCGCCGGCGTGCTCCTCGATCCGAAGCTGCGGCGGCAGCTGATCATGGGTCTCATCCTCCTGTCGATGGCCGACGGAGAAGCGAGCCGCGAGGAGTCGGACGCGGTGGAGTCGTTCGCCCGCGCGCTCGAGGTGGACGCCCACGAGGTGGCCACGCTCCGCCGCCTGTCCGAGGGACGCCTGCTCATGGCCCGGCTGGACGTGCTGCGGCGGTTCTGGGTCCGCCCGCTCATGATGCAGCATGCCAGGGCGGGGGGTGTCCGCTGGGTGATCAAGACGATGGCCGCGTTCGCCGGCCTCCGCGAGGACACCGAGCTCGCCGACAGGTACCGCGCGCTCGCCGACTATCCGGAAGGCACCATGGGTCGCGCGTACGCCGACTTCATCCTCACCAACGGCTTCTCGTTTCCGGGCGAGAAGGGCAGCGGCCCCGAGCCCATCGTCTTCCACGACCTGACCCACGTGCTGTCCGGCTACGGCACCGATCCGACGGGCGAGATCTGCGTGACCGCGTTCAGCGCCGGCTTTCGCAAGGAGGAGCCCTTCACCTTCCTCCTGTTCTCGATGATGCAGTTCAACCTCGGCATCGGCATGACGCCGGTCGCCCCCGCCACGAAGAATCAGTTCGACGCGCCGCGCGCCCTGACCGCGCTGCAGCGCGGCGCCCGCATGAACATCGACCTCAGCGACGGCACCTGGGACTACTGGTCCGACATGGCCTCGTCGCTCGAGATGGTGCGCGCCAAGTACGGCGTGCCGCCGCTCAGGGAGTGAGTCGCCGGCGCGGCGAGCGGCGGGCCGGTCGACGCGCGGATCAGTAGACCTCGGGCACGAAGGTCTGATCGGTGAGCGGCGGGCGGACGTAGCCCGAGTCGGGCTGCCGGGGCGGCAGCTCGAGCGGCGCCGGCGTCAGGTCCTCGTACGGGATCATCGACAGCAGGTGCGCGATGCAGTTGAGCCGCGCCCGCCGCTTGTCGTCGGCGTTCACCACGTACCAGGGCGCGTGCTTGATGTCGGTGTAGCGGAACATCTCGTCCTTGGCGCGCGAGTACTCCACCCACTTCTCGCGCGACTTGAGGTCCATGGGGGAGAGCTTCCAGCGCCGCATCGGGTCGTTGGCCCGGGCCTGGAACCGCTTCTCCTGCTCCTCGTCGGACACCGAGAACCAGTACTTGATGAGCGTGATCCCGGAGCGGACCAGCATGCGCTCGAAATCGGGGCACGAGCGCATGAACTCCTCGTACTCGCGATCGGTGCAGAACCCCATCACCCGCTCGACGCCGGCGCGGTTGTACCAGGAGCGGTCGAACAGCACCATCTCGCCGGCCGCCGGCAGGTGCTCGACGTAGCGCTGGAAGTACCACTGGGTCTGCTCGCGCTCGGTCGGTCTCGCGAGCGCGACCACGCGCACGTTGCGGGGGTTGGTCCGCTCGGCGATTCGCTTGATCACGCCGCCCTTGCCGGCCGCGTCGCGCCCCTCGAAGATCACGACCGCCTTCAGCCCCCTGGCCTTCATGTACTCCTGCAGGAGGACCAGCTCGCGCTGGAGCTTCTCCATCTCCGCCTCGAACTCCTTGCGCTTCATCTTCTTGCGCGGGGGGTGGGCGGCCGCGCCGTGCGCCGCCCGGGCGCCGTTGCCCCGCGCCCGCCCCTTCTTGCCCGACGTCCCCTTCCGCCTCGCCTGCCCGTCCGTCGTCTTGTTCGTGGCCATGGTCCCCGCAAGGCTACCACCGCCGCGCGCGATCCGGTCTACACGCCGAGATAGGCCCGGCGGATGCGAGGGTCCTGGAGCAGCTCCGCCGCCGTGCTGGTCTGGCAGATGCGGCCGGTCTCGAGGACGTAGCCGCGATCGGCGTGCTCGAGCGCGACCTGGACGTCCTGCTCGACCAGGAGGATGGTCATGCCGGTCTCGTGGAGCTGCACGACCAGCTTCATCAGCGTGTCGACCACGAGCGGGGCCAGGCCCAGCGACAGCTCGTCGATCATGAGGAGCCGCGGCTTGCTCATGAGGCCGCGCGCGATGGCGCACATCTGCTGTTCTCCGCCCGACAGGAGGCCGGCCAGCTGGGTCCGCCGCTCGGCCAGGCGCGGGAAGATGGACAGCACCCGGTCGAGGTTGCGCTGGGTCTCGGCCCGGTCGCGCACCTGGTAGGCGCCCTGCAGGAGGTTCTCCATCACCGTCAGGCCGGAGAACAGGCGCCGCCCCTGCGGCACGTGGACGATGCCGGCGCGCACGACGGCGTCGGAGCCGGCCCGGGTGAGGTCGCGGCCGGCGAAGCGAATCGTCCCGGCGCGCGGGCGGATGAGCTGCGAGATGGTGCCGAGCAGCGTGCTCTTGCCCGCGCCGTTGGCGCCGACCAGCGCCACCACCTCGCCCTCGTGCACGTCGAGCGACAGGCCCCACAGGACTTGCAGGTCTCCGTGGCCCGCGTCGAGGTCGCGGATCTCGAGCAGGGCATGACCGTCGCCCGCGCTCATGGCCGGCTCTCGCGCCGCTCGCGCTCGCGCTTCGCGAAGCGCTCGCCGAGGTACGCCTCGATGACCTCCTCGCGCTCGATGACCTCGCGCGGATCACCGTCGGCGATCTTCTTGCCGTGGTGCAGCACCATCACCCGGTGCGACAGGCCGACGATGGCCTTCATCACGTGCTCGATGACGAAGATGGTCACGCCGTTGGCGTTGATCGCGCGGATGAGATCCATCGCCAGCTCGACCTCGGTCTGGTTGAGCCCGGCCATGACCTCGTCGAGGAACAGGAGCTCGGGGTCCATGGCCACGGCCTTGGCCAGCTCGAGGCGCTTGAGGTCCGCGGTGGTGAGCTCGGAGGCGCGGTTCTCGCAGCGCGGGCCGAGCCCGAGGCGCTCGATGATCTCGTCGGCGTACGCGCGCGCAGCGGCCGTCGTGCGCCGGCGCCCGCCGTGACCGAACATGGCGCCGATGGCGACGTTGTCGCGGACGGTCATCTGCTTGAGCGGCTTCACGATCTGGAACGTGCGCGCGATGCCGAGCTGGCCGATGCGATGGCACGGCGTGCGCGTGATGTCCTGACCCTTGTAGACGATGGTCCCCGCGGTCGGCTTGTCGAGCCCCGACATGCAGTTGACGAAGGTCGTCTTGCCTGCCCCGTTCGGTCCGATGACCCCGAGGATCTCGCCGCGCGAGATGGTGAGGTCGACCCCCTGGATGGCGACCAGACCGCCGAACCGCTTGACGATGCCGCGCGCCTCGAGGACGACGTCCATCAGGTCACCCGGTGCGCGCGCACGTTGGCCAGGAGCGCCTGCCTGAGCGAGCGGCGCTTGCCGCCGGAGCGCCGGCCGATCTCGCGCACGATCGGCACCAGACCGCGCGGCGCGAACAGGACGAAGAGGACGATGATGATGCCGAGCACCGTCGGGTGGAGCTCGATGAAGTTGCTCCAGGCATAGGTCGACAGGAGCTGATAGAAGCCCGCCCCCAGGATGGGGCCCAGGACCGTGCCGGTGCCGCCGATGACGCAGGCCAGGATCATCTGCAGCGTGTAGTCGATCTGGAAGAAGTCGGTCGGCGTGACGTGCGTGTTCTGGTAGGCCATGAGGCCGCCGGCCGCGGCGGCGAACACCGCCGACAGCGCGAAGGCCAGCACCTTGCGCCGCGTGGTGTCGATGCCCATCATGCGCGCGGCCTCGTGGTCCTCGCGGATCGCCATCCACGAGTAGCCGATCTTCGAGCGCGCCAGCCAGGCGGTGGCGACCAGGCCGACGACCACGAAGACCAGCGCGGTGTAGTAGAAGAACTCGCCGTCCGTCCGCATGGGCAGGTCGATGCCGGTCGAGCCCTCGGTGACGCTGTCCCACGAGTCGGCGATCTCGCGCAGCGCCTCGGCCACGCCGAGCGTGGCGATCGCGAAGTAGTGGCCGCGCAGGCGCAGGAGCGCGAAGCCGAGCAGGACCGCGACCGCCGCGGCCAGGAGCGCCCCGCACCCCAGCGCCGGGAAGAAGGGCACATGCCACCGGGACAGCATCAGGAGGCCCGTCGTGTACGCGCCGATCCCGAAGAACCCGACGTTGCCGAAGGCGGGATAGCCGGTGTAGCCGCCGATCAGGTTCCAGCCCTGGGCCATGAGCGCCAGGATGAGGAACCGCGTGTCGGTGAGGAGCTTGTACTGGCTGTGGACGTGCGGCACCGCCAGCGCGAGCGCGAGCAGGAGCGCGACGACGATCGTGCCGGCCAGCGTCGCGCGAGAGATCCTCGGTTGCGCCCCGGTCCCGCCGGCCGCTCCGGCCGCCTCAGGCATAGAACTTCTTCCCGGCGATCCCCTGCGGGCGAACGACCAGCAGGAGCACGAGCACCGCGAAGGTGGCCGCGTGCGAGAGCTGCGGGAGGCGCGCGCCGACGAAGACGTTCACGAACGCCATGATGGTGGCGCCGATGAGGACGTTGCTGACCGAGCCGAGGCCGCCGACCACGGAGATGACGAAGGCCCAGAAGAGATAGATGTTGCCGAAGTTGGGATCGAACGGGACGATGACCGACAGGAGCGAGCCGGCCGCGCCGGCCAGGGCCGCGCCGATGGCGAAGGTGAGCGCGTAGATGGTCGCCACGTTCACGCCGGTCAGCCGCGCGGCGTCGATGTCCATGCCGGTCGCGCGGATGGCCCGGCCGGGGCGGCTCGAGCGCAGGAACCACTCGGTCGCGCCGACCAGGGCGATCGAGATGCCCAGCGCGGCCAGGCGAATGTAGGGCACCCGCACGGTCCCGATGTCGAAGCCGGTGCCGCTGTAGAGCACGGTCACGGAGCGCTGGTCCGCCTTGCAGAAATAGTTGACCAGGTTGACGATCAGGATCTGCAGGCCGAAGGTCAGCAGGAACGTGACCAGGATGGGCGCTCGCACCACCTGGTTGATGAGCACGCGCTGGATGGCGAAGCCGAGGCAGAACAGCACCGCCATCGCGAGCGGGAGGGTGAGGAAGGGGTCGACGCCGAGGAAAGCGTGCAGGTAGTAGGTCGTGTACGCGCCCAGCACGATGAACGCGCCGTGCGCGAGGTTGACGATGTTCATGATGCCCCAGACCAGCGAGAACCCGAGCGCGACGAGCGCCAGGATCCCGCTCAGGAGCAGCGCGTTGACGGCGATCTGGGCGAGCTCGCCCACCGGCTACTTGGCGCCGGGCATCGGATAGAGCCCCTTCTTCTCGGCCACGCTGGCGGGGAAGACGGTGTACTTCTTCCCGTCGGGCTGGAGCTGCTCGACCGCCATCGGCTTGTAGATGTTCACGCCGCGGGCGTCGAACTTGATCTGGCCGTAGAAGGTCATGACGTCGAGCGCCGCGATCGCGTCGCGCACCTTGCGCGGATCGATGCCGCCGGTCTTCTCGATGGCGAGCTTGTACACGATGATGGCCGCCGCCGACTCGGCCACCTGATACGGGATGACCTTGTAGTTCTTGTGCCTGGCCGAGAACGCCTGCGCGAAGGCCGCCGGGGTCTGCCACGGATCCTTGCCGCCGGAGTACTTGAGCGCCGCCGTCCACTGGGTGGCGCCGAAGATGTAGTCGGCGCTCTGCTTCAGGCTCTCGCGGAACTCGGGCGACGACGGGCCGACGCTGAAGCCCATCGCGCGCGGCGCGATGCCGAGGTCCCGGGCCTGCTTCACGATCAGCAGCGAGTCCTGCAGGTGGCCTGCGCCCAGCAGGATGTGCGGCCGCTTGCCCTTGATGTTGGTGAGGAGCGCGCTGACGTCCTGGGTGTTGGTCGGGTAGAGCTCCTGGTAGACGACCTGCATGCCCTTCGATTTGGCGTACTCGGCGGCCCCCGCCGCCACCTCCTTCGAGAACGGCTCGTTCTCGCCGAGGATGGCGACGGTCTTGGCCGACGGATCGTTGGCCAGCACGAAGTCGATGACGCCGCGCAGGTAGAGCTTGGCCGGGCTGAGGACCGCGAAGGTGAACTTGTAGCCCTTGGAGAAGATGCTCTCGGCCGACCCGTTGGCCTCGACCATCGGGATCTTGTACTTCTCGGCGATGGGCGCCGCGGTCCCGGTGGGGCCGGAGCCGTAGGGGCCGAGGAGGAAGTTGACCTTGTCCTCGTTGACCAGCTTCTCGATGAGCTGCGCCGTCCGCTCCGACTTCGACTCGTCGTCGTAGTACTTGAGGGCCAGCTTGTAGGTCTTGCCGCCGACCTTGATGCCGCCGGCGGCGTTGATCGCGTCGATGGCGAACTGATAGCCGTCGCGCGTGTACTCGCCCTCCTTGGCCGTCTTGCCGGTCATGGAGATCGCCGCGCCGAGCTTGATGGTGTCCTGGGCGAGCGCGGGTGCGGACGCGCCGAGGATCAGCACCAGGGCCGCCGCGGCGAATGTCGAGCGTGGAGCCATGGAAGCACGCATCATGCGATCCTCCCCGTCGGTGTCGATACGTGCCCTCGAGCAGGGTGTCGCCATCAATCACCGCGACGCGGCGCGGCGCATCCTGGAGGGAGCGTATTTCCAGGCGTGTATAGCCGATGCGGCCGGCCCGTGACAACGGGTCGTTTGCGACCGGTTGGCGCGATTCCCACACGCCTCCACATGGGGGGAATCGTGGACCGGTCGCGAGGTCGGCCCGTGCAGAGACGATCTACGGGAAGAAGCCGGGCTGGAACAGATCCGAGAGGTCGCTCGCCGACTCGACGGTCGGCAGGATCGGCAGCTCGAGAATCTCCTCCACCGACCTCAGCATGGAGCCGTGGTCGTAGGCGACGTCGCCGACGAAGCCCGGCTTCACACCGGGGCCGGTGACGATGAAGGGCATCTGCGTGGTGTCCTCGCCCTCGTCCCACACCAGGAAGACGACGCCGGAGTTGGCGTTCGCGAACTCGATGATGGGCGGCAGGTTCTCGCTCAGCCAGTCGTCTCCATCGCGGATGAAGTTGAGGCTGAAGCAGCTGAACGCGCCGTGCATGTCGTGGCACAGGTTGGGCGTGATGAAGTTGTAGGACGCCACGGTTCCGGCGGCCAGATCGTCGGTGAGGGCGGGGAGGTCCTTGTGATGCGCGGCGCACAGCGCGTTGTCCTTCGACGGCGGGCTCCCGGCGATGTCCTGGAAGAAGACGAACGGGTCGTGCTTGGCGGCGTAGACGCCCGAGGACTCGATGGGACAGGCCCCGGTGTCCTCGTCGATGTCCTCCTGGTAGGCCATCCAGGTGACCCCGTTCCCGGCGTTGAGGATCTGGGTGGCGAGGTGCTCCGTGTTTCCGGTGCTGTTGTCGTCGGCCGCGTCGTCGTCGTCGGTGAAGGTGTGGTCCTCGAACGCGTTCGTCCCCGCCTCCATGACGATGTAGTGCGGCTCGCTGGGCAGATCCGGGAGCTCGTCGTTGAAGTTGCTCGACATCGCGGAGATCGGCAGCAGCGTGCCATTGATGTAGGGCGCGTCGTCGGTGTTGCCGATGATCGCGGGGGCGTCGCGGTTCTCCATCGTGATGACGAAGATGTGCTTGATCGCCGATCCGGTCGCGGCGCCGCCGTCGCCGATCGCGCCGTCGGTGCCGGTGCCGGCGTCGGTCCCCGTGCTGGCGTCCACGCCGGTGCTGGCGTCGACGCTGGCGTCGGTGGTGGTCTCCGGCTGGTCGCCCTCCGCCCGCTCGCCGTCATCGCCGCTGCACGCGACGGTCGTGAGCGCCAGGAGCGCAGCGGACAGCGCCGCGCGGGAGATCATGCGGAGTGGGGTCGACATCGATGGCACCTCCTGTGGAGGGCGCATCGTAGCGATCGGGCGCCGCGCCGTCTCTCGAAAGAAGTGCAGACTGGAAGTTGCAGTGACTGCCTATCAGCCATGGCGGTCGCGGCGCCGGCGGCCGGGACTCGCCGATTGCCAGTCCCACCGGGCGAAGGGCGCTCGAGTGGGCCGCGCTGTTGCGTCGACGCGCCCGGGCTGGGCTACGGCGCCGGCGGCGTGCACGCGGCGGCGAAGTGGGGATGGACCGGGATGCCGGCCAGATCGCCCACGAACTGCGACAGACACTCGGCCACTCCCATGCCTCCGCCGCTGTCCTCGGTGCCGTAGTAGACGTGCGACGTCTCGTGGATGAGCGTGAGCGCCCGGTCGTCGGGGCCCGCGGCCCAGAACGGCTGGCACAGGCGGATGAGGAAGGGGTGATTGCCCGGCATGGTGTACGCCCAGCTGCCCGGCCGGCAGCAGTCCGCCGTGTCGGGATCGTCGCCGGGCCCGCAGTCGCGCGCCCGGCACCGGTACCAGAGGTCGCCGCCGTCGAGCAGCTCGCGGATCCGTCCCAGCCAGCGCAGAGCGAACGCGATGGTGCCCGGCCGGCCCGGGGGCGGCTCGGTCCACACGCTGCGGTCGTTGCCGTCGATGCGCAGCCGATCGCGCAGCGCGGCTCCCAGCGCGTCGCCGACGGCGGGCCATCCGGCGTCGGCGCCGGCGACGATCGTGTTGCGGGTGTCGGTCAGGAGATCGATCGCGGCGCCCAGGAGCTCCACGGCCCGCGCGTTGGCCGTCGTGATCGTGGCGATCGGATCGGTCACGTCGCCGGCGACGATCCCCGCGTCGCGACCGGCGGGATCGCAGATCACCCGCTCCGGGACCACGCGGCCGTAGGCCGGCGAGCGCGCGCCCGCGGATGGATCCAGGTAGCGCCGGATCCCGGCGGCGATGGCGCGACCGAGGCGGTCGAGCTCGCGCGGATCGCGCAGCCGCCGCTCCCCCTGCGGATCCGAGAGGTAGTCGACCTCGAGCAGGCTCGCGGCCGTGCCGGGAAAGTGGCGCTCCGGCGACAGCACGGCGAAGTCGGCGCCCTGCACCGCACCGGCCGAGCAGCCGCAGCCGAAGGCCGCGAGCTCGCCGTGCAGCGCGCTGGCGAGCGCGCGCGAGGGGCTGCCGGCGCGCTCGTGCACGTACGCCTCCGCGCCGCGCCGGCCCGGGGCGCCGCTGTTGGCGTGCAGCGACACGAACACCGCCGCGCCCCAGCGCTGGGCGAGCGCGCTCCGCTCGGCCAGCGTGAGGTTGGTGTCCGCCGTGCGGGTGAGGCGCGCGCCAGCGCCGAGGTGGGCGGCCACGCGGCGCGCGAGGCTCAGGGTCACGTCCTTCTCGAGCGTGCCCATCGGCCCGCGAACGCCGGAGTGAGTGGAGCCGCCCCTGGTCGCGCTGCCGCCGTGACCGGCGTCGATCACGACGACGTCGGGGCGGATGGGTGGATTCTCGGAGCGCACCGTGGGCATGGGATCTCCTCTCGCGGGAAGCGGCGCGAACGAGCCCGGCCGCGTGGGCTGGTGCAGCTATCGTGCCCGGGCGATCGGGGCCAGGCGTGGCGCCAGCGGCCGCTGCTGCCCGATCGGGCATGGCTCCGCGGGCGGTGAGTGGCCGGATCGGCAGGTCGGGCCGCGCGGTCGGTTATCCTCCCGGTGCGGGCCGAGCGGAGGAGCATGACGGGACGGAGGCGCGACGATGTGCCGGCCAGGGTGCTGGCCCGGCTCAGGTCCATCTGCCTGGCGCTGCCGGGGTCGTACGAGGAGAAGGCGTGGGCCGGCTGGCGCTGGATGGTCCGCAAGCGGAACTTCGCGCACGTCGTGGCGATCGACGGCGGCTGGCCGCCGGCTTACGCGCGCGCGGCGGGGAGCGATGGGCCTCTCGTCGTGGTGACGTTCCGCGCGTCGGGCCTCCTCGGCGACACGCTCCGCACGGCCGGGCCGCCGTTCTTTCACGCCCCGTGGGGGACGCTGTGGGGGACGAAGGTGATCGGCATGGTCATCGGGAAGGGCGTCGACTGGGACGAGGTCGCGGTGCTGGTGACCGAGAGCCATCGCCTGCTCGCGCCGGCCCGGCCGGTGGCGCCGGAGCCGTCGAAGCCGTCGAAGCCGTCGAAGCCGTCGAAGCCGTCGAGTAGCCGGCGTCACGCGGGCCGACGCTCGACCCGGCGGTGATGGCATATAAGGCAATGTAAGGAGTCGGCAGGCGCCTCTCGCCCTACCGTCGGCTCGCCGCCGGCACACCGCCCACCGTGCGGGAACGACGAGAGGTAGATGAGACCAGTCAGGTTGTTCGCATGCGTGAAGCTCTGCCCAGCCGCCGCCCTCGCCGCGGTGATCGCATCGGTCGCCGCCACCGACGCGGACGCGGGCGACCTCGTCCAGGCCTATGAGCTGGCGCGTCGGAGCGACCCGCAGCTGGCCGGCGCGGCGTCGAACCTGCTCGCCTCGCGCGAGAGCTACCCGCAGGCGCGCGCCGTCCTGCTCCCGCAGATGAGCGGCACGGCGTCGCTCACGCGCAGCTACAGCGGGAACACGTCGTTCGGCACCAGCCCCGATCCCGACGAGCCGGGCGGCACCGTCTTCGGCGAGAGCAAGTCGTCCTCGACCAACACCAATCGCAGCATCGGGATCAGCCTGACGCAGTCGATCTACGACCACGCCAACTGGACCCGCCTGCGCGCCGTTCGCGCGCGAAACAGCCAGGCCGACTTCGAGTACGAGGCGGCGGCCGAGTCGCTCATGGTGCGCACCGCCGACGCCTACTTCAACGTGCTCACCGCGATCCAGTCGCTGGCCTCGGCGCGCGCGCAGACCGTCGCGGTCAAGCGCCAGCTCGACCAGGCAGAGCACCGCCTCAAGGCCGGCATGTCGTCGATCACCGACGTGCACGAGGCGCGCGCGGCCTACGACAGCGCGCGCGCCGGCGCCATCCAGGCGCAGACCGAGCTCGACGACGCCGGCGAGGCGCTGGCCGAGATCACCGGGCAGCCGCTGGCCCAGCTCAAGGGCCTGCGAGCGGACTACGTCCCCACCCTGCCCACGCCTGCCGACGAGAACGCATGGGTCGAGCAGGCGCTGCGCTTCAACCCGGGCATCAGGGCGGCGGAGCGCGCCGCCCTTGCCTCGGAGCACGACATCGCGACCGCGCGCGCCGGCCACTATCCGAGCCTGAGCGCGACGGCCAGCTACAACCGGTCGACCACGAAGGGCGAGCAGACGTCCAATGGCGTCGACTTCCCGGCCAACAGCCAGAACGACGGCGCCACCATCGCCCTCCAGCTCGAGGTGCCGATCTTCTCCGGCGGAGCGGTGCGATCGCGCGTGCGCCAGGCCATCTACGGCCGCGACGCCATCCGGCAGCAGCTGGAGCAGCAGCGCCGCGCGGTCAGGCGCCAGACCCGCAGCGCCTACCGCGCGGTGGTGGCCGGCATCAGCGAGATCGAGGCGCGCGGCGCCGCGCTCGTGTCTGCCCGGAGCGCCTACGATGCGTCCGAGGCCGGCCTGGAGGTCGGTACGCGCACCATCGTCGAGGTGCTGATCACGCAGCAGAACCTGTTCGCCGCCCAGCGCGAGTACGCCAGCGCGCGCCACACCTTCCTGGTCAACACGCTCCGGCTCAAGCAGGCCGCCGGATCGATCTCCCCCGAGGACATCCGGGCCGTCAACGCGATGCTCACCGCCGACGCCGCGCCGGGTGCGAGCGCTGCCGTGACGGACGAGATGGACGCGGACGCGGAGGCGGAGGCGTCGATGCCGACGCCGATCGCCCCGCAGGCGCCGGCGCGACCGGCCGCGACGCTTCACCCGCGCGGGCCGCGCCCCGCGCGCCCCCGGTCGGCGAGCGCGCGCCGCGACGTCCATCGCCGGGACGTCCATCCATGACGCCCGCATACCTGCCTGCGCGGCGCCGGCCCCGGCGCATCTCCAGCCTCCTGCACGGCGGCGATCGGGTCCTCGCGTCCCTGCGCTGGTGCGAGGCCGTGCTCGACGGAGCGCACGGCGGAGCGCCCCGCGATGCCGCCACCATCGGCGCCTGCATGGCCGAGCTCGCGGCCGTGGCCAGGAGCGGCGCTCTCCGCCAGCTGCCCTGCGTTCGCCGGCCCGAGGACCACCGCCAGCTGCGAGTCCACCTCGTGGCGAGCCTCCTCGCGCCCCGCTGCGCGGCCGGGTCCGCCCCGGAGCTGGCGCGCCTCCTGCGCGGCCTCGAGTCCGCCGACGGGCTGTCGCTGCGCGAGCTGTCGCTGGTGCCCGCGATGCTCCGGCTCTCCGCGATCGAGAGCCTGGCCCGCGGGGAGATGGAGGCGACCGACGCCGCGGCGCTGATCGAGCGCTGCGCGGCCATCGATCCATCCGCGCTGGTCGAGGAGCTGGCGCAGGACGCGCCGGCCGAGGCGGCCCTCCGCACCGATGCGGCCGGCCTCTACACGAGCTGCGACCTGGCCACCCGGGACGCCTACCGCGCCGCGGCGGCGCAGCTGGCCCGGTGGTCGTCGCGCACCGAAGCGGACGTCGCGCGCCACGCGGCCAGCCTCGCCCACCACGCGGCGGCGGCCGACGGCGCCGACGCCGTCTCCGCGCACGTCGGCTTCCATCTGGTCGGAGAGGGCCGGGCGCGGCTGGAGCGAGAGATCGGCGCGCGCCCCCCCGCGATGGTGCGCCTCGGCCGCGCCGCGAGGCGCAGGGCGGTGGGCCTCTACCTGGCCGCCGGATCGTCGATGGCCGCCGTCATGACCGCCGCGCTGCTCCTCGCGCAGCGCTCGCACGAGCCGTCCGTGGCGGCATGGACCGCCCTGGCGCTGGTCGCCGCGCTGCCCGCCTTCGCCGCGTTCTGGCAGCTCGCGCACGTCGTGATCGACACCCTCTACTCGCTGACCGCCTCGAGGCCGCCCCTCCCCCGCATGGACTTCGAGCGCGCCATCCCCGACCGCTTCGCGACGCTGGTGGTGGTCCCGTGCATGATCCGGAGCCAGGCCGACGCCGACAGCCTCGCCCGTGTCCTCCAGGAGCACGCGGCCAGCGCCGCCCGCCCGGAGCTGCGGTTCTGCCTGCTGAGCGACTTCGGGGACGCCGCCTGCGAGGTCATGCCGGAGGACCGCGAGCTCCTGGCCCACGCGCGCGCGCGCATCGACGAGCTGAACGGCCCCGATCGCGGGACGCCGCGGCGCAGGTTCCTGCTGCTTCATCGCCCGCGCCGGTGGAACGCGGCCGAGGGCGTGTGGATGGGCCACGAGCGCAAGCGGGGCAAGCTGTGCGACCTCAACGCGCTCATCACCGGGGCTGGAGCGGCTGCCTTCATGCCCACCGCCGACGCCGAGCTCGTTGCCGGCGTCAGGTTCGTCATCACGCTCGACGTCGACAACCGGATGGCGAAGGGCGCCGCGCTCCGGCTCATCGAGACCATGGCCCATCCGCTCAACCGGGCCCGGGTGTCCCGGCGCGGCGGCGGCACGCGCCGCACGCTGTGCGGCTACGGCGTCCTCCAGCCCAGGATCTGCTCGCGGCCGCTGAGCGATCGCCTGTCGCGCTACGAGGGGTGGGGGGCCGACGAGCTGGGCACCGACGAGCCGCAGGAGAAGCTCTGCCACCTGCAGCAGGACGTCTTCGGCGAGGCCAGCTACTTCGGCAAGGGCATCTACGACGTCTCCGCGTTCGCGCGCACCACGGCCGGCCGGTTCGACGAGAACACGATCCTCAGCCACGACCTCGTGGAGGGCGCCTGCGCGCGCACCGCATGGATCGCCGACGCGTGTCTCATGGAGGACTCCGCGGGCGACTACCGGACCGACGCCCTGCGGCGGCACCGCTGGATGCGCGGCGACTGGCAGAACCTGATGTGGATGATGCGGCGGGCCGCCACCGGCGCGCGCGACCTGTCGCTCCTGTCGCGCTGGAAGATCGCCGAGAACGTTCGCCGCAACCTGGTCCCGGTCAGCATGTTCTGGCTGCTGGCGGCCGGCTTCCTGCTCGCGCCCGATCCGGCGCCGTGGACGGCGGGTGTGCTCGCCGTCGCCATCGTGCCGCGCGTGGTCTGGTTCGCGGGCGAGTGGGGCAGGTGGTGGCAGCGGGTCATCGCCGGGCGCATCGGCGCGCTCGACTTCGCGGCGGTCTCGCTCCAGATCGCGCACGGCTGGGCGCTGCGCTCGGTCTTCATCGCGGCCACCCTGCCGTTCGAGGCGCTGCTGGCCGCCGACGCCGCCGCGCGCAGCAGCTGGCGGCTCCTGTTCTCGCGGCGGGGCCTGCTCGAGTGGAGGCCGTTTGGCGGCAGCTCGCGCCACGCCCTCTCCGGCGCGGCGACGCCCGCCAGCTACGTGGTCATGATGCGCAGCCAGCTGGTGGCGACCCTGCTGCTCAGCCTGCTCGTCGGCGTCGCGCGCCCCCACGCCCTCATGGTCGCCTCGCCGCTCATGCTCGCCTGGCTGGTCGCGCCGGCGCTGGCGTGGTTCATCAGCCAGCCGCGAGAGGACGCGGGCGGCTTCTCCGTCATGAAGATGATGGCCGAGCGGATCGACCGATGATGGGATACCATCCGGCCAGCGGCGGGAGGTCGAGGTCGTCCGGCAGCGCATCGAGGTCGGGCTCGCCGCGAGCGTCCTGGCGCACGGGGAACCGACCGGCCCAGCGCGCGCCGTCGCCGGCGGCGTGAAACTCCTCGAGCGAGGCGACCGGCATCCACCTGTCGAACAGGCGGACCTGGTCGCCCGATCGCACGCCCTCCAGCCACAGGCACCACGCGCGCGGCGCGGCGGTGCGACAGAGGAGCGCGCTCGAGTGGCCGCACGACGTCTGGGCGAACACGGCCAGGTCCGCGGGCAGGAGCGGCCAGTGTCTGCGGCCGCTCGACAGGCAGGTGCGCACCGCGCGCGCGATGGCCTCGGGGTCGGGCGCGTCGGGCGAATTCTGACCGCCGAGCAGGTCGTAGAGCCAGTCTTGAAGATTCTCGCGGTGGAGGGCCGGCCGCGGCTTCAATAGCCGCGCCGCCGTCAGGCGCGAGAGCTCGCGGCGCCCGCCGCCGGATGGACCGAAGCACGCGGCGAGCGCCTCGTCGATGCGCGCCAGCGTGCGGCGCTCGAGCGTCGCGGCGCCGTCGTCGGCGTCGGATGCCCGCGCCTCCCGCGCCTC
>Ga0126377_10000079_pt1 | contig 45801 bp, 38 predicted proteins | sample PanSoiMetPlot_22_FD_92647 | JGI IMG/M metagenome (GOLD analysis project Ga0126377, IMG submission 92647) | Tropical forest soil microbial communities from Panama - MetaG Plot_22 | ecosystem: Environmental > Terrestrial > Soil > Tropical forest > Bulk soil | place: Panama | collected 2016-02-17 | reverse complement strand
TGGTTACGGTCGCGATAATCCGTGTACTCGGGGTAACCAATCAACGGAAAGACCCCCCGTCCGGGCACGCCGAAGTTGAGCGTCACGACCTGCTCCGGTTGCGCAATCGGCAGGGGGCGCAACAAGACGGTGTTCACCAAACTGAAAATCGCCGTGTTCGCGCCGATCCCCAGTCCTAGCGTCAGCACGGCAACTAATGTAAAGCCGGGCTTCTTCATCAACATTCGCGCGCCGAAACGGAGGTCTTGAAATAGCGTTTCCAGCCTTGGCCACTGCCAGACTTCACGGCTGCGCTCTTCAATCAGCGTCACATTCCCGAATTCCCGGCGAGCTCTGTGTGTGGCCTCTTCCCGCGACAGGCCGTCTTCCATCAGGTCTTCGATCTTTTCTTCGAGGTGCTCTTGTATCGATTCCGTAATCTCATCACAGCGCCTGCGACGGGAGAAGATTTGTTTGAGCCATCCCATAGAGAACTCCTAAGATTTAACAGCCGCGAGCACGCGCATGATCCCGGCGAACATTTTTTCGAAGCTAGATCGTTCCTCTTCCAGATGTTTGAGTCCCGCATTCGTGAGGCGATAAATCCGAATCGGACGATTCTTCGCGGAGACTCCGACTTCCGATTCAAGCCAGCCCTCCTTCAGCATCCGCTGTAACGCGGGATACAGGGACCCTTCCTCAATTTGCAGCAGATCATCCGAAACCTGCTTGATGTGTTTCGCCAGCGCATAGCCGTGCATGGGGTTCAGCCGGAGCGATTGCAAGATCATCATTTCCAGCGCCCCTGGAAACAGGTCGCGGTATTCAGGATTCTTTGTTGTACGCTTTTTTACCATGCTATTTTAAACTATACTATGTTCAAAATAGTATAGCAATCCCAATTCTCAGAAAAACTCCGATAAATTTCAACCTGCAACTTTCGGTGCGGACGAAGCTAAAAACATCGCCGAGGAGAGCCGGCCTGGGGCTGGGGAGAGTCCTCAGACCGATTCGCCGAAAGGGTCGGCTTCGAGTTCGAGTTCGACTTGCGAGGGCGATTCGTCCACTCAAGAAGTAAGGAGACTGAAAAGTCCCGGACATGGTAGAAACCAGATTTCAAAGCGAGCCTCGAGTTCGAGTAGATCGGTGGGAATGGTTGAATTCATAACTGAACCTCCGTAGATGAACATTTGATCTTGGAGGCTAGAATAGAGACTTGACGAACGCGAGGACACGCCGAGCTACCGAAAGCAATCATAATAATGGATGCGACCCGCCAGACGCGCATTTTTATGTTTGAGAACGTTGCGTAGGCGCTCGCTTAAAGTTAACAACACGCTCTAGGGATTTTGCTCATCTTCAGCCCGGACATTTCCCTGCTTCCACCAGGACAAAATCCGCCTATCTCGATCTGGCTTATGGCAGCCTCGGTTATATCTCACTAGAAGGGGAGGGTTGGGTGAAAACGTACTGCGGCCTATAGGGATTATCCCGTAAACCGACTATTCACGCGCGCGGCCTATATTTTGCTGCGGGCGGAATGAGTCAGGCTTTTCATGCCCAGAAATCAGAAAACTCGATGTTCAGTCTTTCAGGACAAATCGCATTGGTCACAGGCGGCTCGCAAGGCATTGGGCGCGCGATCGCTCTGGCTCTCGCCGAACGCGGCGCTGAAGTGGCGGTGATGGCGCGCTCGCGCGAAAAGTGTGAGGCCGTGGCTGCGGAGGCGCGTGAATTCGACCGCCGTGCGCTTGCCATCAGGGCTGACATCACCGATGCGGGAGACGTTCGACGGGCGGTAGCGGGCGTTGTTGCGGAGTTCGGCGGCGTCAGTATTCTCGTCAACAATGCGGCGATCACGCGCGACGGCCTGATGCTGCGGATGCCGCGCGAGGATTGGGAATCGGTGATGCGAACCAATCTAACCGGTGTCTTCGTGGTCACTCAACAAGCGCTGCCACTGATGGTGAAGGCTCGATATGGAAGGATCATCAACCTGACTTCAGTCGCCGGGCAAGCCGGTAATGACTGAGGCGATGAGCGCATCGGCGCGCGCCGCCGCGCTCGCGCAGATTCCGCTCGGGCGCTTCGGGACTGACCGGGAGGTCGCCTGCGCGGCGGCGTTCCTGGCCTCGCCTGAGGCCGCTTATATTACCGGCCAGACGTTCGGCGTTAATGGCGGGCTGTACCTCTGAACAACCGGCCAAAAAAATCGTCAACGCCGCAGCGCGCATTGACTGTGCGGAAGCATTGCTATAAGTTAAACGCCATCCAGATAACTAAGCCCTCCCCGGTCACTACAGAATTGTACTAACAATTCCTGATTGAAAAGAACCTGCGTCCTGGGAACGAATTTCTCGGTCTTTAACTTACACTCGATTTGTAATTTCGCTGGCGGAGCCGTAACCAGCAAGACTGGATGCCGGAGGGGATACAGACTTGAGGCTGTTGACGCGTTTAATGCTGACGATGGTATTGTTGGTGCTGCTCGCCGCCCTGGTGATGGGGCTACTAGTCTATCGTAACCTCAGAGCGACTATCCTTCCCCTTGAGAATAACCGTCTCGCCGCTCATGCCAACCGTCTCGCGGCCGATCTCAAAGATTATGCGGACAATGCGCGCGCCGATGTTCTCGCGGTCGCCAATCATGTGGCGGTCGCCGGAATTGCGCGTGCGCGAACGGCGGCGCGGACAGGTCCGCCCGATGGTTTGGCCGAAGCCGAATGGCGCGCCCGGTTGACTGGCGATTTAACCGCCGAACTGGTTGCTAACCCCAACTACGTGCAATTTCGCCTGATCGGAGTCGCCGATGGCGGGCGCGAGATCGTCCGCTTGCATCGACCGCAAGCCGGTGGACCGGTCCGCGCCGTCCCCGCCGGCGAATTGCAGCGGAAAGGGGGCAGAGAATATTTCGTTCAGGCTTTGCGCGTCCCGGCCGGTCAGACTTACGTCTCGCCGATTGATCTCAATCGAGAACACGGGAGCGTTGAGACGCCGCCCGTACCCGCGCTGCGCGTCGCCACACCTGTTCCGCTCCATGAAGGCCGACCGTTCGGTATCGTCATTGTCAATATTGACATGAGTTCGTTCCTCTCCAACTTGCGCGCGGCGGGGTTGGATGGGGGCGACGTTTATCTGGTTAATGAGCGGGGGGATTACCTCGTGCATCCTGATTCTAGACGGGAATTCGGCTTTGATCTGGGACGGCCGTCCAGGGTGCAAGACGACTTCCCGGGCCTGGCTCAGGCTTTGACCCGGAAAGAAGCCACTGTCATGGAAGCGCGCGACGCCTCAGGTCAACTTCTTAGTGTCGCCGTCGCGCCGGCGCAATTCCAGAATGGCCCGCGTCTGGTTCTACTGACGACCGTGCCTTATCACACCTTAACCGCCAGCCTCGCTTCGGTGCGCCGCTCGAGTCTGATTGCAGGCCTGGTCGTGGTCGCCGGGGCTTTGGTCCTGGCCTTGATCCTGGCGCGGTCGCTCACCCGCCCGCTGAGCAAGATTACTGTGGCGGTGGAAACGTTTCGGCCCCACCTTGATGGTGAGCGGCTGGCAGTCCCTACCGGCGCGAGTGGCGAGATAGGAATCCTGGCCCGCGCCTTCGAGCGAATGAGCGCGGAGACGCAAGAAAAGACCGACGCCCTCAAACGTGAAATCTCCGAGCGCCGCCGTGTCGAAGCCGAGAAGGAACGTTACGCCAAGAATTTGCGCCAACTTTCGGCGCGGGCCGACACGCTCATCGAAGAGGAACGGAAGCGGATCGCCGCCGAAGTCCACGACCGGCTGGGTGGAAACCTGGTTGGGTTCAAGCACGACCTTGAGAGGATCCGGCGCGCGCTGGCGGCGCGGGGGTCCGAACCCGGAAACAGCGAGGTCCTGGCCGGAATCTCTGAAATGATCGAGGGCGTGGTCGCGACGATCAACTCGGCGAGACAAATTTCCGAGGAACTGCGCCCCGCCGAACTGGATTTCCTCGGACTGGTCCCTGCGCTCAAAGCCGAGGCCCAGAGATTTTATGCGCGCACGGGCATTCAGTGTGAAGTCGAATGTGAGAAGGGTGAGTCCGCTTTGGCCGAAGAGCCGGCCCTGGCTGTTATTCGCATTCTGCAGGAGGCGTTGAGGAACGTCTACTTACATGCCGATGCCACAAAGGCGCGGATAAAATTTACGGAGAGTGAAAAGAAATGTGTGCTTGAGGTGCGGGACGAAGGGAGCGGCGTCACGGAAGAGGAGATCAACAACCCGAATTCCCTGGGCTTGCTCGGCATGCGGGAGCGGGCCGAGCGGGTGGGCGGCTGGTTGAATGTCACCGGGAGCGCAAGACGGGGAACGACCGTCATGGCGGTAATCCCCTTAGTGAAAGAGGCCGCAGGCGGCGGGCAGTCGCGCGCAGCGGCGGCCGAGCCTAAATCTCAAGGGGCCAACAAATGGAGATGAAGATGGCAAAGAGAATCCTGAGCGTTGATGACCACAGCATCATCTCAATAGGGCTTACGAAGATCGCCGAACAGGCGCCGGGAGGGGCCGTCGTCGTCGGCGTCAAGGATGGTTCAGAGGCGCTCCAACTCGTGCGGACCGAACGGTGGGATCTGGTCGTGTTAGACATTGGTCTTAAAGGAAAGAGCGGCTTGGAAGTGCTCAAAGAAATCAAGCAAATCTCTTCGAAACTTCCGGTGCTTATTCTCAGCCTGTACACCAACGTGGAGTTCGTCCGCCGCGCCCTCGGCAACGGGGCTTCCGGCTATATCTCGAAAGATAGTTCTGACGGAGAATTGATCCGGGCCATTAACGCCATACTCGCTGGCGCCAAATACGTGAGCGCGGAGCTTAGAGATGAACTGATCTTCAACCCCCGGGGAGGCGCCCACACCGATCTGTCAGGGCGAGAGTTCGAAGTGCTGGTCAAAATCGGCGAAGGAAAAACCATCAAGGAGATCTCCGCCGACTTGCATATCAGCGAAAGCACGGTTGAGACTTACCGCACACGCGTCCGAGAAAAGATGGGAATGAAAAGGGACGCGGAACTCATTCGATACTGCATCGGGGCCGGTCTGGCGCAGACCAATAATCCCTCGTTGGCAGGAGGCTTGTAGCCCAAACCGCTACAAAAAAATCATGATCGGCGCCACGAGAAAAACGCGTCTGGCGCGATGCGCATCCACTAAGCCGTTTCCTTATACTAAGCCCTCTAATTTCCCAGTTTGATAATGAGTGGACAAACGAATGGATGAATCGGTCAAAGTTCTGATCGTTGATGATTCGAACATCGTTTGTGAGCGCCTTGTCAAAATGCTGGCCAACCTCAAAGGCGTCAGCGTCATCGGTTTGACAGGGAGCGCCGCCGGCGCAAGCCATTTAATAGCTAAGCATCAACCCGACGTGATCACCCTTGATTTGCGACTGGCTGACGGGAGTGGAATGGAGGTGCTGCGTGAAGTTAAGATCTCGCGTCCAGCAACCTCGGTTATCGTCTTGACCAATCATGCAGGCCCGGTCTTTAAGGAGATGTGTGAGCGGCATAACGCCGATTTCTTTTTTGATAAAGCCATCGAATTTGAAAGGGTGGGAGAGGTCTTGCTGACGCTCACCGGGCGCGGCGCGGCGCGGCAATCCTTCCTGGAATGTTGAAGACCTCGATCCGTTGATTGAATTTTGTTTGGCGATCAGCCTCGGCCTCGGATGATCGGCTTCCAAATTACTTACCGATAGGCAACCTCACCAGAATCGTAGTTTCGGGGAGCAATAAGATTCGAGCGTCAATCAGGGCGGGGCCTGTCTTTTTGTAACAGCGGCGTTTATTGAAAGGAGTATGCGCATGAATCAACCCAGCATCCTCATCCTCGATTTGAACACGGCGAGCAACCTTGGCGAGACGCTGCATAGGGTTCTCGACATTTCTGGAAGGATGAAGATCTATCGGCGCCATCAAGCCCAGGGGCAGGGAAACAGCGCGGCCGACGGCGACGGCGATTGGGCTTCGGTCATCGCGCGTTGCCGCCCTGATCTCTGTTTCTTCGTCATCTCTCCGGCATTGTTCAATCAGGCCGAACTGCTCTTTCGCAGATTGAAGGATGCGCTTAACGGATCCCCGACAATCGCCGTTACGGAGGCGGGCGAGCCGGATGAGATACTGGAACTGCTCAAGCTCGGCGTAGCCGACTTTATTACGCTGCCGCTCAAGCCGTTCGACATCTACCCCCGCGTCTGGCGGTTGTTGCAGAACGCGCATCGGGAAGACCCGCTAACGCGGACGCTGAAAGAGAGGCTGGGGATGAAGCAGTTGGTCGGCGAGAGTCCGGCTTTTCTGGAGCAGATCAAGAAGATATCCGTCGTGGCCAAGACCGACGCCAGCATCCTGATCCTGGGCGAGACCGGCACCGGAAAGGAGCTTTGCGCGCGGGCGATTCATTATCTAAGCCCGCGCGCAAAGCTCCCCTTCGTCCCGGTCAATTGCGGCGCGATCCCACAGGAGTTGGTCGAAAACGAACTCTTCGGGCACGAGCCGGGCGCTTTCACCGGCGCCGCGACGGCCAAACCCGGACTGATTCAGGAAGCGCACAGCGGAACTCTGCTGCTGGACGAGGTCGACAGCTTAGCTCTGCAGACGCAGGCCAAACTCCTCCGCTTCCTTCAAGAAAAAGAGTACCGGCCGCTCGGCTCGACTAAAACACTGCATGCGGACGCGCGCATAATCGCCGCCTCCAACAACGACCTGGAAGAGCAAGTGCGCCTGGGCAAGCTGCGCCGGGACCTTTACTACAGGCTTAACGTCATCCCGCTCACTCTCCCGCCGCTGCGCGAGCGGCCGGAGGACATTCTGTTGCTCGCCAACCATTTCTCCGCTAAGTACGCCGAGGCTTTCGGCAAACCGGTTCCGGGCTTTTCCCTCGACGCGCGACAACTTCTTCTGTGCTACGACTGGCCGGGCAACGTCCGGGAATTGGAGCACGCCATCGAGCGCGCCGTCGCCTTCGCTTCGCAGAAGACCATTTGCGGCGGCGATCTCATTCTCCCGCGCGGGGAGTCGAACGGGAGGCAGGAGTCGTTCCAGGAGATGAAAGCCAGGGCCGTCGCGCAATTCGAGAAGGCTTGTATTCAAGGGCTGCTGCTCGCCCATCAGGGCAATATCAACAAAGCGGCGCAGGCGGCCAAGAAGAATCGGCGGGCGTTCTTCGAGTTGATGCGCAAACACCGGATTGACGCTCGCCAGTTCAGATCCGCATGTTGATTTATCGACGGGCGGCCCGCGGCCGTGTGGACTCTGATGCGCGACTACCAGGACAAATTCATCCTACCCCGAACTCACACTCGGACTGAGTTTTATTGACGGGGCGCTCCCACGGCGGAGGACAAGCGCCCGCGCCACGCCTCTCGACTCTCGCCATAAATCAATTATTTACGTCTGTGGCTTGACGGTTGCTGTATTCGTGGGCGCGAGGAGCGAGAAATGTGACACACGAAGACGGCATAACAAACGAGCCGCCGATTGCCGACCAGCTTCTGGCCTATCTCGACGAAAACCCGCAATCGCAGGATACGCTGGAAGGGATCATCTGGTGGCTGCTCGAACGGCGAGTCAAGTTTTTCACCGAGGGAGTCAAGGTAGCGCTCGTTGAATTGGTCGATCAGGGACTGGTGATCGAACACCAGGGGCCGGACGGACAGTTTCACTATCGGCTCAACCCTCGCCAGCGCCTGCAGATTCGCGCGCGGATCAAGCGAACTTAAGCAGAGGCGCTTATCAACCGAGGTAAGAGGAGACCGCTTATGCAGCCAACGCAAGTGGATGAGATCAGGAGCAGGATCAAGCGAGTAATCTCCAAGATCACCAATATCCCCGCTCAGGAGATCGCGGACGGGGCGTCGTACATTGAAGATCTCGGCCTCGACTCGCTCTCGGCCCTGGAGGTCGTCATTGACGTCGAGTTCGAGTTCCAGTTCAAAGTCCCGGAGAGCGAAGTCCCCGAAGTGCGGACCGTCGAGGACACGGTTCGCCTGGTCGAGCGACATCTTTCTTTCGCAACGGTGTGAATATGCGGCGGCGTATCGTCATCACAGGCATCGGAGTAGTCACCTCCATAGGCGCGGGGCGCGAGGTGTTTTGGCGCAACCTGCTCGCGGGCAGCAGCGGCATCTCCGAAATCGAATCCTTCTCCACTGCGGGCTACAGGACGCGCCGCGGCGGCGAGGTGAAGGAATTTCAGGCCGAAGATTATGTCGAGCGGCTCAACCCGGCCGGATTGGGACGCGCTTCGCAATTTGCGATCGCCGCGGCGCGTCTGGCGCTGGAAGACGCCAGTCTCAGCGCAGGCGCCCTCGCCTTTGAGCAGGCCGGCGTCGTGGTCGGCACTACTTCAGGCGAGCCGCAATTCGTCGAACGCTTCAATGACCATTATGTGAAACGGGAGTTGATGCGCATCGGACCTGAGCTCGCCATGCTCTATCCATGTCACGTCATCGCCGCGAACGTGGCGAGCGAGCTGAAGTTTGGCGGAGTCAATCTAATGACCCCGTCGGCCTGCGCCGCGGGCAATTACGCCATCGCGCACGCTTTCGACGCGCTGCGCGGGGGCCGCGCCGAGTTGATGCTCGCGGGCGGAAGCGACGCTTTTTCGCGGATCACATTTACAGGTTTTTCGCAGCTCGGCGCCGTCGCGCCGGAGCGTTGTCAACCATTTGACCGCAATCGCCGCGGGATGATTCCGGGCGAAGGCGCCGGGATGCTGGCGCTCGAACCACTCGACCGCGCGCTGGCTCGCGGGGCGCGCATCTACGCCGAGATCGCCGGCTACGGCCTCTCCTGCGACGCGCACCATATGACGGCTGCGCACGCCGAGGGCGAAGGCGCAGCGCGCGCCATGCGACAGGCGCTCGCCGAGAGCGATTTGCTGCCCGAAGAGGTCAGCTACATCAGCGCGCACGGCACCGGAACGCCGACCAACGACCGGCTGGAAACCGTCGCCGTCAAGCGAGTCTTCGACGGCGCCGCCTATCAGATTCCGATCAGCTCTATCAAATCCATGCTCGGTCACACGATGGGCGCGGCTTCGGCGATTGAAGCGGCCGTCTGCGCGCTCGCGGTCTTTCACGACTGGATTCCGCCGACGATCAACCTCGAAACGCCCGATCCCGAATGCGATCTCGACTACGTGCCAAATCAGGCGCGCCGGCGCCGGGTCGAAGTGGCTATGAACAACGCCTACGCCTTCGGCGGCGCCAACGCATCGCTGATTCTCAGGAAACGGACATGGAACTGAAGTCGCGAAAAGTAGTCATCACCGGCGCGGGCGTCGTCTCATCGCTCGGCGATTCGCCCGGCGCGCTGCACAGCGCGTTGTGCGCGGGCCGAAGCGGCGCGCGCCCGATCGAATCGTTCAGCGCCGAAGGCGTTGGCTGCCCCATGGGCGCCGCCGTCGAAGACTTTGTTCCGCAAAGCTACCTGGGCGACCGTAATCTGCGCCCGCTCAATCGCATCGCGCAGTTGACCGCCGCCGCCGCCCAGCTCGCTTTGGAGTCGAGCGGCTGGTCGGACGCGATGCGTCGCGAGAGGGAAGTCGGATTGGCGCTCGGCGCCATGTTTTGCAGCGTGAAGACGATTGCGGAGTTCGACCGGCGCGCTCTGACCGCCGGCCCGGCTTACGCCAGCCCGATGGATTTCGCCAACACGGTGATCAGCGCCGCCGCCGGGCAGGCGGCGATCTGGCACAACCTCCGAGGCGTCAACTCGACCATCGCTACGGGCGCGGCTTCCGGGCTGCAGGCCATTGCTTACGCCGCCGACCTGATCCGCAGCGGGCGCGCCACGGCGCTGCTCGCGGGCGGCGCGGAGGAGATATGTTTCGAATCGGTATTTGGCTTTTATCGCGCTGGGCTCTTGTGCGGCTCGGATCCCTCATCCCGTGGGCGCGCAAACGGCCACGCCACTTTTTATAGCGGCTATGACAAGGAGGGCCGTCACAACGGCGCCGACCATCGCGACGCCGGCCATTTCCCGATCCCGTTCGACGCGCGGCGCAACGGCTTCGTCCTGGGCGAAGGCGCGGCGCTGTTGATGCTCGAAGACGCTCGTACGGCGGCGGCGCGCGGCGCTCGCGCGCTGGCCGAGGTTCGCGGACATGGCGGCGGCTTCGACTGTTCGCGCGGCTGGGATACGGGGCACGCGGTCGCCGCAATCACACGCGCGATGAGGCAGGCGATGGATGACGCCCGCCTGCTGCCCGACGAGATCGATTGTCTCAGCGCGTCGGCCAATGGCGGCGTTGCGGGGGACCGTCACGAGGCGTTGGCGATCGAGGCTGTCTTCGGCCAACGCGAAGAGCCACTGCCTTCGACAGCGATCAAATCAATGCTCGGCGAAATGCTCGGCGCCTCGGGCGGGCTGCAGGCGGTCGCTATGCTCGAAACGATGCGCGACGGCCGGCTTCCGGGAATTCGTGGATTGGAGCAATTCGATAAAGATTTTCCGCGCCATGCGATCAGCGTCTGCCGTCAGTGGCGCCAACTCCAGCGGCCGCGCCATGCCCTGCTCAACGCGGTCGGGTTCGACGGCCACTGCTGTTCCTTGGCGCTCACGGCGCGGGCGGAGGAATTTTGACTTATGCGCGACTCAATTCTGTCCAAATCAGATTTGCAGACGCAGCCGCTGGAACTGGCTCCGCGGATGAAGGGGCAGGGCTACGCGCGCGCGGAGGTCGCGCGCCGCCGCGAATGGGCAGAGGCGCGCGCCGGCTGCCGCCTTCAACACGTCGGCGCTTTTTCGATTCCGAGCGATGAGATGCGCGGCAACATTGAGAACCCGATAGGCGCGGCGCAGGTCCCGCTGGGCGTGGCCGGGCCGCTCGCCGTCAATGGCGAGCGGGCGCAGGGGACCTTCTACGTGCCGATGGCGACGACCGAGGGCGCGCTGGTGCGTTCGTATGAACGCGGAATGGTGACGCTCACTCGTTCGGGCGGAGTCAACGCGCGAGTCGTGATTGACGAGAACCGCCTCTCGCCGGTCTTCCTTTTCAGCGGCGTCGGCGACGCGAGCGAGTTCGCGCGCAGCCTGCCGGAGGAGTTCAACGCGATCCGAGACGCCGCCGAGTCAACCACCCGGCGCGGCAGGCTGCTACGCGTCGAGTGCCAGCAGGTCGGGCGCGAAGTGATGGTCAATTTCTGCTACTTCACGGGCGACGCGCACGGCATGAATATGATCGTCAAAGCGACCGAGCAGGCCTGCAAATGGATTATGAGCCGCAGCCGCGCCAAACACTTCTACCTCTTCAGCGGCCTCTGCTCGGAGAAACGCGCGAGCGGAGCGCTCTTCGCCGGCGGCAAAGGCAAGAAGGCTGTGGCCGGCGCGAGCCTGCCGGCGGCCGTCGTCAGGACGCATCTGCATGCGACGCCGCAGCAACTCTTCGACGTCTGGCGGCACACGTTGCTCGGCCACACGCAGGCTCACGCCGCCGGTTACAACGCTCATTTCGCCAACGGGCTGGCGGCGATCTTCATCGCCTGCGGCCAGGACGTGGCCAACGTCGTCAACTCGGCGGTCGGCATCACGCATTTTGAACTCACGGACGGCGGCGACCTCTATGCGAGCGTCACGCTGCCGTCGTTGACCGTGGCCACCGTGGGCGGGGGGACGGCGCTGGGGACGAGCCGCGAATGCCTTGAGATGCTTGGCTGCGCAGGCGACGGCAAGGCGGTGAAGTTTGCGGAGATCGTCGCGGCGTCGCTGCTGGCAGGTGAACTGTCGATGGGCGCGGCGATCGCGAGCGGCGAGTTCGTCGCCGCGCACGAGACTTATGGGCGCAATCGGCCAAGTGAGTAGTCAGTGGCCAATGGGCAGAGAGATGCGGTTATTCAAATCTATCAGAGAGCCTGAACCTTTTTACGACGCCGTGATCATCGGCGCTGGCGTTGGAGGTTTGATTTGCGCGAATCTGCTCGGACGGGCTGGGTTGCGGGTATTGCTCGTCGAGCAGCATTACATGGTCGGCGGCTATTGCAGCACCTTCCGGCGCAAGGGCTACACGTTCGATGCCGCGACGCACTTTTATCCATTGCTCGGTAATCCGGCGACGATCACGGGACGGCTGCTTGCGGAGCTGGGTGTCAGGAACGGCTGGATCAAGATGGATCCTGTTGACCATTTTCATTTTCCAGACGGCTCGAATCTCGTGGTTCCGGCTGACTTCGACCGCTACCTAGCGAAACTGAAAGCAGAGTTTCCTGACGAGGCGTCAACCCTCGATAGCTTCTTCGCCGTGGTGCGTGAGGTCTACCTGTTTGGACTCCTGTATTACTTTCGCTGGCGCGATACAGATCGGCTAGATAAGTACAGAGACTTGACACTCCGCCAGGCGCTCGATCATCACTTCCGCAATCAGAAGCTCAAGTTGTTGCTCGCTGCTGATTGTGGCCACTGGGGATCACCGCCTTGCCGCAGCTCTTTCATCTTCGACTCCATGCTCAGGCTCTCATACTTCCTAGGCAACTACTACCCGAAAGGTGGGTCACAAGCCTTCGCAGACGAGCTGGCGCTCAGATTTGAAGAGGCGGGCGGCCACATACTTATGAGTTCATACGTCAGGCGCATAGTGGTCAGGAATCATACCGCGTGCGGAGTCGAGATAGATACCAGGCAAGGGAACGGGCGTTGCGTGAAGCCTGTTGGCGCCGATATCGTGGTCTCAAATGCAGATATGCTCTTAACCTACGAGCATATGCTCGGCTCCGAGCATGTAGGCCCAAACCTGATAGCCGCGCTCAAGTCATTGCGACCCACGCACCCCTGCTTCCTGACACACATCGGACTCAAAGGTATGCCTACCGAGGTGCTGAATGAGGCCGCGGGTCATCACTGGACATCGTGGGATCCAGACCAAGTTGGGACGCACGCCTTCAAGATTTTCGTGCCGACGCTGTATGAGCCAAAGATGGCTCCGCCGGGCGGTCATATCGTCATCGTACAGAAACTCACAGATGTTGACTATCCCGCGATAGATGATTGGCCCGCGCACAAGAGAGAGGTCGAAGAGCACATCATGGCGAATCTTGAGCGTGTAATGCCGGGCTTCTCCGAGAGGGTCGTCGTCAGGCTGAGCGCATCCGCTCGGACGTCTTACAGGTTTACGCTCAATCATCACGGCGCAATGCTCGGCTGGGAAATGTCGCCCGACCAACTCGGGGAGCGCCGTCCCGACGCCGCTTCACCGGTCAAGAATCTTTATCTAGTAGGTCATTGGACTCAACCCGGCGGCGGCATTACGCCAGTCATCATCTCGGCCATGCGGGTTGCCAGGATCATCACCGAGTCCAAAGTAACTTACTGTGCGCCGCTCGATGCAGCGGACTCGCTCTGCCGCGTCGGGTGAATTAGCTCAGAGGCTTCACATGGACGCGCTACGACGGACGGGAGCGCACGACTGTAAGCGCGTCGAACGACAGGATTGAGGAAAAGAACATGGCTAGACAGAGGATACTTAAAGGACTGTTGAAACCGATCGCCATCGCAGCGGTGAGTCTGGGCGTGGTCATCGCGGTGGCGCTTTTTGTAATGGCGCGCAAAGATAAAGAGCATGACCGCTTCTTTAACGCAGGAAAATCTGTCAATCAGTTTTTAAGTGACTACAGGCATGCCCTGGAAGAATCGTTTAGGAAAAAGGACGCCGGGGAAGTCGCGCGCTTTTATTCTGAGCGCTATTCTTCGCCGAAACGCGGCCAGTGGATTTTGAAGCCTGAGCGTGAAGAAGGCGATGTGTTCTGTTTTGTCATGAAGGCCGTGGGTGAAAAGGATTACGCCAAGTCCGACCTCGAAAATGAAGTTAACAACTATCTAAACGGCCTCGCTTCGGTTGAAGACATCAAGTTCAAGATAGACATGATCGAGAAGATAGAGCTTGAACGTAGCGCCCAGCTGACCGTTAAGTTCATTCTCGACGGAACAGATCGTCAGGGCGGGATTTTTCAGGATCGCAACTTTTATCGCTGGCGCCTGGTGAACGAGGGCGGGGCGGTGACTTATGACTGGAAGATAGTCAAAGACGAACTTGTTGAGGGGATTCGCGTCGTCGGCGACGGTCGTGATTTTCGCGTCTTCGAATCGAAAAAAGAGTTGGCCGCCATTGGCATTGACTACAAACACGAGCGCGACCCGAAGCTCAACATCAAAGACAAGGGCTCACGCTTGAAGTTCGGCATAATGGAGCATGCGGCGGGCGGAGTCAGCGCGACCGATTACAACAACGATGGAAGGCCCGATGTCTTCTTCGCCGATGGCAAGAGCTCGCGCCTTTATCGCAACGATGGCGTTGACGCCTCAGGTCAACCGCATTTTACGGACGTTACACATGAGACTGGACTGGATGGAATTGACCAGGCGTCTGCGGGCATCTTTGCGGATGTTGACAATGATGGCTATGTTGACCTCTTGGTGACGCGCTACCTAGCGTCCATAAAGTTCTATCACAACGATGGAGCGAACGCCAAAGACAAGGTGACCTTCTCTGATTGGTCGGAGAAGATGGGTTTTGATCCCGCAAGGACTACTGTCCCGTCTGTCTCCGCTTGCTTTCTGGATTACGACCGAGACGGCTACGTTGACCTCTATGTGGGACTCTACGGCGATGCCTTCAAAGGGGTCCCCCGCATTCCATTCTACGCGCAGAACGGCGGCGCAAACCGTCTCTATCATAATAACGAAGGTCGTGGGTTTACAGACGTGACGGAAAAGAGCGGTACGGGTGATACGGGCTGGTCGCTGTCTGTCGTCGCAGGCGACTACAACAATGACGGATACCCTGACATCGTTGTCGCCAACGACTTCGGACGTAAAAATCTATACAAAAACAACCATGACGGCACTTTCACAGAGGTTGCCAAAGAGGCCGGCGTGCTCGACTTCAGTGGCGGTATGGGGGTCGCGTTAGGCGATTTTGACGACGACGGCTATCTGGATTTGTACAACTCCAACATCAACTCGAACCAGCGCTGGTTCGGCGAAGACATCACGGTCTCGCGATACATACGCAACGTCGTGCGCACGAAATACGTCGTGACTGACTTTGGCGAGTACTGGGATCTTTACCGGCTGCTCGGCCCGCGCTGGGTTGAGCTAGGCAAGATGATAGGAGAGGGCAATCGTCTCTTTCGCAATAATGGCGACGGCACGTTCAAGCAGGTCAAGGACTGCCGGGCCACCCGCGCTGGTTGGAGCTGGAGCGCGGCCTTCTTCGACTATGACAATGATACGAAGCTGGACATCTACGTTGCGAACGGCTGGATAAGTAACGCGCCCAACACAGACCTTTGACTGCCATTTACTAGTGGTGCGGTCGCACACGTGAAGCAGTATAAGGAGGGCGTTTTCTTCAGCGGAGAGTTCGTCGGCGAGAATTCATGGAACGGCTATGAGCGCAACTGTCTCTTCGCTAACGCGGGCAACGGTCAGTTTATTGACGTGGCGCGTCCGACCGGCTCTGATTGCATACGCGACAGTCGCGGCGTCGCGATCGCCGATTTCAACGGTGACGGCAAACTAGACATCGTCATCAACAACAACAATGTACAACCCACGTTTTATCTCAACAATGTAAGGAGGCGCGGCAATAGCGTAGAGATCAAGTTAGCGGGAATGCGCAGCAATCGTGACGCCATCGGCGCTCGCGTCAGGCTCACCATTGCAGGCAAGACCATGACACGGCAGGTCGAAGCCGGGTCCGGCTATACGTCTGAAGCGATGTTCCCCGTGCACTTCGGACTGGGAAGCGCAACCGAAATCGAGACCGTAGAAATCACCTGGCCTAGCGGGCTGGTGCAGCGATTTGGGCGAACACAGACCGACGGCTGGCTGAACGCTCAGGTGAGGGTTGAAGAGGGCGTGCCCGACGCAATGGTGGTGAAACCGGATAGGGCGGCGCCGCGCGTCGCAGACACGCGGGCAAACCTAAATAGAGGCGCTATGAAGGAGAAGGCGGGTGATGACCGGGCATATCGGACAAATAGGAGCGCCGGGAGTGGGGAATGAATGTTGAAGAATTGGACCTTATGTTCTTGAAGATTTAGGAGAGTACAGGCTATGTCAAGGAGACAACGGCGAGTGGCATTTTGTTCTTCCCCTCTGGTCATCATCATCGGAATGCTGGTCTGGGGCAAGGTCTTCATTAATCACCTTGAATCAGACGCTCAACTACTGGCTCAAACGGGGCAGGCAGCCATTAACCTGCTCAATGAGTATAAAGCAGGGGTTAACGAGTTCGTGACTAACAAAGATGCCAGCAAAATCCTCGCCTGCTACGCGGACAATTACCTGAGCGACAAGGAGGGACAGTGGACAGAGAAGCTTCAGACTAATCGTGATGGCGCGCGCGTTTACGAATGGAAGCTGGAAGGTCAGCGTCTGCTGAACAAGGCTGACGTGACTGAACGGATCATGCGTTACCTAGACCCAATCACCGTGATTGAGGAGAGTAAGTTCAAGCTGGATTCGGTTGAGGAAAATCCTTCTGAAAACTCAGCCCTGGTGCGAGGCGTCCTCTGGTTGCGCGGTGAGAGAAAGACCGGGGCGAAAGCCATTGGCGAGGCATTTGAATCGCACGCGTTGATTCGTTTGTGGCTTCGGGTCAATAACGGAAAATGGGAGATCACTAAACAGCAGTTGATCCACGGCGAGACTGTGACTGGCGACCGTCAAGGGTTTACGGATATTACTTTAAGCGGCGGCCTAGATTTCATCTCGCATCGCAACCCGCTCTTTGCCACTCCTCAGTGGGAGCCGAAGTTGTTCGGCATTATCAAGTACGGCTCGGCCGGCGTCTCTGCCGTTGATTACGACGACGACGGCTGGTACGACATCTTTTTCGGCGACGGTGAGCAGCCGCGCCTGTATCGGAACAATTACGGTACGTTCGTTGATGTCACAGCGGAGGTGGGCTTGCCCACGGCGTTGCCCGGCATAAACGTCGGCATCTTCGCTGATTTCGATAACGACGGCTACAAAGACGTTTTTCTTGGCTGTTACACCGGTCCGAGTCATCTATATAAAAATATCGCAGACCCGCGGGATCAGACGAAGAGAAGGTTCGTTGACGTAACCGCTGAGTCTGGCCTGAAGCCGAAAGGCGATGGAGATTTCGTCACGGTCGCCGCGGTGGGCGATTACGACCGTGACGGCAAGCTCGATCTATACCTGGGTCGCTATCTCGACGCGCGCAAAAATCTTCCGACCACGCTCTTCTACGCTCGCAACGGAGAGGGAAACGCCTTGTTGCGCAACGACGGCAACTTCCACTTTACGGACGTGACCCAGAAGGCGAACGTCCGTGAGGGCGGCCTCACCCTCGGAGTCGCATGGGGCGACTACGATAACGACGGCTATCAAGATATTTACGTCGCCAACGACTTCGGGCGCGACGCGCTACTGCACAACAATGGCGATGGGACGTTCAGCGACGTGTCGAAGCCCGCGGGCGCGGATGATTACGGCTACGGCATGAGCGCGACCTTCGGCGACATAGACAACGACGGGAATCTCGACATCTATGTCTCCAACGTCCACTCGGGGCAACGGTGGTACGGCCAAGCCGCCACACTTTATCAGTACCTGCTCACAAGCGTTAGGCAGGGCACTATTGTGGAGGACATTCCGGTCTACAGGGAGATCTACTCATTAGTAGGCGCAGACTATACGAACTACGGCGACAAAGTAGTGAAGGGCAACTCACTATTGATCAATGATGGCCGGGGGCATTTTAGAGATGTCTCTGAGGCGTCACGCGTAAACCCGTTCGGTTGGTATTGGGGGTCAACAATGTTCGATTTCGATAACGACGGCCTCCAGGACATATACGCGGTCAACGGCTGGATCAGCGGAAAGAAAAAAGACGACCTCTGACTTCCATACATATTGAGCGCGGTCGCGCACATCAAGCAGTATAAGACCGGGGCATTCTACAGAGATGAGTTTCGCGGTGACATTTCCTGGAATGGGTATGAGCGAAACGTGCTGTTGCGTAACGAGGGCAAAGATTCGGACGGAACGCTTCAGTTCACGGACATCGCTATGGCTGTTGGCGCAGACGACATCAAGGACGGGCGCGGCGTGGCTATAGCCGACTTCGATAACGACGGCTCGCTCGACATAGTTATTAACAACAGTACGGGCGACAGCGGCGACGCTTCAAAGGCGCGCCCTGCGCTACTTCGTAACAACATTGGCGTGCGCCGCAGCTGGCTCGCCATTGAACTGGAAGGGACCGAGAGCAATCGCAACGGAGTGGGCGCGCTGGTGACGATAGAAACAGGCGCAGAGACACAGACGCGTCTGGTGTCCGCTGGATCAGGCTTCGCCTCGCAGAACAGCTCCCGTCTCTATTTTGGCCTCGGCGAAAAGAAGCAGGTGGGCGCGCTCGCGGTGCGTTGGCCGAGTGGTCGCGTCGAGAGATTCGAGAAGATTGGTCGCAAGCCAATTGGCGCGCGTCAACTGCTCAGCATTATAGAAGGTGTGGGAATCCAGGCGCGACCGCTTCCCGCAAAGTAGCGGCGGGCAGTGGAGAGACCCCGCCCCCTACGGTTATAGCCGTCATAGGGAGAAGAGAAATGGCGAAAGTCATTATTATTGATGAGCGAGATCAGATAGCGAAGCTGTTGGTGAAGCGGCTGCAAGAGAGCCGTCAAACAGTAGCGTGCCGGCGCGCGTCACAATGTGAGGGCGGCTTCGGAGGTCTCTTGAGCTTCGGATATCTTGATCTGCCACAAAACCAGCGCGCCGATACGGTTGTCTACGCTCCCCCACTACATAAAGGCGTAACGCCAGACCTTGCCGATGCCGAGACTGTTTTCCAGCATTGCTCGCGCGCCGGTATCAAACGATTCGTTTTATTATCGAGCGCGACAATTTATGCGCCAAGCCCGCATCATCCAGGACATGTTTCCGAGTCGCGCCTGCCTTCGCATAACGAAAAGCGGCCTCTAGCCAATCACTGGCTTGACCTTGAGTCACTCGCATCGGCCTATTTTGGCGAGAATTCGGAGACGAGGTTGGCGATCCTGCGGCCCGCAGCTACGCCCTTTCAGGGCGGGGCGGACTATTTCAGTCGCCTTTTTTCCGGTCGCATAGCCGTCACGCTCCCCGGCCACGACCCGTCTCTGCAAGTGCTCAGCCTTGAAGATTTGGCGAGCGCTATCGTCCGCGTCATAGAGCGCGACGCAGAAGGCGTGTATAACGTCGCGCCTGATAGTGTGATTACGCTTCGCGCCGCGCTACGTATTTGTGGGGCGAAGCGTGTTCCGATCTCGCGCCTAATGCAACGCGTAACCCGCGCCGCGCTCTCGCCTCTTGGACTTGCATACCCTCTAGACCAGCTCGACTACATCCGCTATTTCTGGACGGTTTCAAACCGTAAACTTAAACGGGAGCTGGGGTGGACGCCCTCGCGTTCAAGCGTTGAAGCCTTGAGAGATTTTCGCACAGCTGGTACAGGCGACGCTAAGTCGCGCAAGATCCCACGGCTTGAGTTTGACGATTATGGAATGGACCGGGGTTATATAGCGGCATTCGGGCGCTCCCTTTTTAAGTTCTTACACGATCATTACTGGCGCGTAGAGGTCAAAGGGCTTAACCAGTTGCCTCGTGAGGGCCGAGCCGTTCTGGTTGGCGTCCATCGGGGTTTTATGCCCTGGGACGCCGTCATGGCTTTGCATCTGATTGTGCGCGAGCTCGGGCGCTATCCAAGATTTCTGATCCATCCTAGTCTCATCAAGTTTCCGTTCCTCTTCAACTTTAACACGAAGCTGGGCGGTGTCATCGCGTGTCAGGAGAACGCCGACTACGTACTTGGGCGCGACGAGATGTTAGCTATTTACCCGGAAGGAATTCGAGGCGCATTCTCGCTCTACCGCGATGCATACAGGCTGGGCAAGTTCGGGCGCGACGAGTACGTGAAAATGGCGCTCAGGAATCGCGCGCCGATCATCCCGTTCATAACCCTCGGCAGCGCGGAAATCTTTCCCATCATTGGCAGGATAAATTGGGGGTGGTGGAAGCGACAGACGGAGTGGCCTTTCTTCCCGCTCACGCCTACGTGGCCGCTCTTGCCCATCCCTCTCCCTGCAAAGTGGCACACACAGTTCCTCTCGCCTATCCACATTGAGAACCACTATCCGCCCGAAGCTGCGGATGACATGGCGATTGTACGGGCTATTAGTATTGAGGTAAGGGGGAAGATAGAAGAAGCTATCTCGGAGATGCGCAGCCGCCGCAAGTCAATTTTCTTCGGATCGGTCTTCGAGCAGGAACCGAGCTCATGATTTATGATCGAGCCTTCACACGTAGGGACCGAGGACCTGGGGACGTAGAAATGGCCAAAGTAATCATCATTGACGAGAGGGACGGTGTGGCGGAGATGTTGGTCAGCCGACTTCTGGAAAGTCCGTCTGTCGAGAGGTGCCTGCGCGCGCCGCAACGAGCCGATGACTTTAAAAGCGGGCAGAGCGGCGGCTATACGCCTTTGCTCAGAACACAGCGCCTTGACACAGTCGTTTATTCTCCTCCGCTCTGCCGAGGCAAACGGATGATCCCCGACCTGATAGACGCGGAGGGCGTTTTCCAGGGGTGCGCTGACGCTGATGTCAAGAAGATCATAGTGTTGTCGAGCGCGGCCATTTACGGGGCAAGCCCCCGTAACCCCGGCCTAATCTCCGAGGCGCGCATACCATCGCATAACGACAAGAATCCGATTGGCGGTAAATGGGCTGAACTTGAGAAGATGGCGCTGAGGTATATGGGCGGGCGCCCGGGCGTCAAAGTCACAATCCTTCGGCCCGTGGCCATGCCACTACGCAGCGGCTCGGACTATTTCAGCCGCTTATTTGGAAATCGGCTAGCGCTGGTCTTGCCCGGCTACGACCCGCCAATTCAACTGCTAAGCTTGAACGATCTGGCCAACGCAGTGAAGCGCGCCGTTGAAAGCAGCAATACGGGTATATACAACGTCGCTCCTGACGGTGTGATTCCGCTTCGCGTGGCTCTTCGCCTAACAGGTTCAAGGCGAGTGCCAATCCCATACTCGTTACAACGCGCGGCGCTGTTCACGCTCAGGCCGTTCAACCTGACACACTCGACAGAACAACTCGAATACATACGCTATCCATGGACTATCTCAAATAAGAAGATTAAGCGTGAACTTGGGTTGACTTTTAACGATTCGAGCGCGGGAGCGTTAATTGATTTTGCCGGCGGAGGGCTTGCCGCTCAGCGCGCTGTGGATGTGACTAGGCGCGAGTTCGACGACTTCGGAATGGATAATAACTTCGTCGCTGTATCGAGGACGTTATTTAATTTTTTGCGGCGATACTACTGGCGGGTTGAAGTGGACGGTCTCGAAAAAGTGCCGCGCGAAGGACGCGCAATTCTGGTTGGCATCCACCGCGGAGTCATGCCCTGGGATGCGGCAATGGTTCTGGATCTGTTGGCGCAAAGTTTCGGGCGCTTCCCACGGTTTCTTATGCATCCAGGCCTAATCAAGTTCCCGTTCATGTTTAATCTGATGACGAAACTCGGCGGCGTCATCGCGTGCCAGGAGAACGCCGATCATGTACTCGAACGTGATGAATTACTAGGTATCTTCCCCGAAGGGCTGAGCGGCCCTTTCAGGCTCTACCGCGACGCGTACCGGCTGGGCAAGTTTCACAATGATTTTGTGAAGATCGCCTTGCGTCACCGCGCGCCGATCGTGCCATTTGTCATCGTCGGAAGCGCTGAGACTTTTCCAGTCTTTGGGAAAATCAAGTGGGGTTGGTGGAAGCGGTACAGTCTATGGCCGTTTATCCCGCTGACGCCCACGTTCCCGCTCCTACCCCTGCCGCTTCCCTCAAAGTGGCATATGCAGTTTCTCGCCCCTCTTCACATCGGGGAACAATATCCCCCTGAGGCCGTGAATGATCCAACAATCGTGCGAGCCATTAGCCAGGAGGTAAGAGACGCTATGAAAGAGTCAATGGAAAAGATACTTAGTCGCCGCGAGTCGATCTTCTACGGGTCAGTCTTTAAAAAAGAAACTCACGAGCAAGCATCGAACCGGGAGGTGGACCGATGAAGTTCTTGATGAACCTACGCAGGCTGACCCATATCCTCTCTGTCGTTGCCCGGCACATGATCGCGAACGCGATCGGCGGCCGCATTAAGCGGTGGCCGCGGCTCGCGCGGCGTCTACCAGATGGAGACCTTCCGCGGCCGGAGCGCCTGCGCGCGGTGATCGAGGAGGTGGGAGGCACGTTCATCAAACTCGGCCAGATGCTTTCCGTGCAGCCCGACATTCTGTCGCTCGAATATTGCAAAGCGCTGTTTGACCTGCTCGACCGGGTAGCGCCTTTCGACCTCAAATGGGTTGAGAAGGTATTTAGAGAGGAATTGGGCAGAGCGCCGTCTGAAATGTTCGATCATTTCGAGGCCCGCCCGATAGCGACGGCGTCCATCGGACAAGTGCATATCGCCTACCTCAACGGGCGCAAGCTTGCGGTGAAGGTGCAACGTCCTAATGTGGAAACGGACTTCGCCGGTGACATACGACTGATGACGTGCGCAGTTGGTCTGATCAAATACCTGCATTTGAAGACGCTCTACTGGCTGATCGAACCGATGACGGAGTTTGTGGCGTGGACGCGTGAAGAACTCGATTATCGGCGCGAAGCGCGTTACATGGAGCAGATGCGCAGTAATTCGCGCGGTAACGTACGCGAGCGTATTCCCGAGGTGCTTTGTGATTACACCACGCGCCGCACCCTGGTCACTGAGTTTTTCGAAGGGGTGACCATACTTGATTATCTCCGCGCGCTGGAAACAGACGACGAGTTATTGTTCCGCCGGCTGAAAGCGTTAGATTTCGAGCCTAACCAGTTCGCCTGTAATATCGTTGACAATTTCCTAAAGGACGCCTGCTGGCACGGGATGTTTCATGCCGACCTGCATCCGGCTAACCTGATGATCTTGCCGGGGAATGTCGTCGGCTACGTTGACTTCGGCATCACCGGATTGCTAAGCCGATACTCGAGCCATAATTTGGTGGCTCTCACGCTCGCCTTTACGCGCGCCGATCTCAATAGCCTGTATGCCCTGTTTATTGACAGCTTGCTGGTGGGCCACAACGCCGACCTAGAAGGATTCCGCCGCGGACTGGATGACCTTGCAGGCGAGTGGTACGAGACCGTGGGCGAGGAACTGCGGCTGCGCAAGAGCTTCACTTTAGTGATGCTGGACATGCTCGAACTTTCGCGCAAAACGGGCGTCTGCCCTGAGCGTGACGTGATTAAGTATATACGCTCCGCCATTACCGTTGACGGTCTGATCTCACGTTTTGCTCCCGCCTTTGATCTGAGCCGTTACTTGGAAATCGTCTGCGCCCGTTACATCAAGTGGCAAGCGCGGTGGGAATTATTCTCATTCGACACCTTTGTACGTTGGTCCAGCTCAAGCGGTCACCTTATGCGCGACGGCGCATTCAGGGCGGCGGATATTCTTCGCCGAGTCGCTACCCAGGAACCTACGTCCCGCGCCGAGAACCGTCAAGCCGCCGGAGAGACGGACGAGACGCTGCGGCTGAAAATGGTAGAACAATCGGCAATAGTTTTCATGGTCTCGCTGCTAATCACATGCGCAGGAGAGCCCATAGAGCTAGGTGTCAACCTGTTTACGGCGGGGTCTGTGATAGTCGTCGCCGCCGCAATGGCGCTTTCGCGAACTATCCGCAAGCTTGCGCGAAGCGGATGAGTGTCACTTCAAGAAAAGGAGACCAAAATGCGTGACTTAACCAAGTCTGTGTTCAGTTTCTCGTGGGCCATGTCGCTGTTCGGCATCCAGCAGGCGGTGAACCTGTTTACGCCGTCAAAGGCGGCGAGGGCTTTCGATAATGTTACAGGAGCCGCCAAAGAACAGTTCGACGGCGCGCTGAAAGCCACTTTCAGGTCCGGCGACAATTTGCAGAGAGAAATAGCCGACCTCATATTCGGCGACGTCGCAGGAGGGGAGTTCAACCCGAGCAGGTTGGCGAGAATGACATCAGAACTGACGCGGCGATCGGCCGAGGCCGTCGGCCAAGTCATGGGGGCGGCTCCTTGTAGCCAGCAAAGGTCGACTGCCGGGGCGACGCAGTCAGAGGGCTGGGGGCCTGCGACCGGGGGGGCCGCACAGCAAGGTTGGGGTCCCGCGCCCGGCCCGAACTGCGCGCAGGTTCCGTCCGAATCTGACGGCGCTCGAACAACAGCGTCGCGCGGGAAAGCTAACTGACGCCTTTGCCGCCCGCAGAGAAGAAGGTTGGTTATGCGCAAACTCTCGAAATCAGCGCTCAGTTATTCGTGGGCCATGTCGCTGTTCGGCGTCCGGCAGATCGACAATATTCTCACGCCGCGCTGCGATACGACGCCTGGAGCGGAGGATGCCTTCTATTCCGTCACGCAAGCCGCCAAAGACGAACTCAGTGACCTGCTTTGGGCGGCCTTTCAGGTAGGTGACGAGCTACAAAGAGACTTTATCGAACTGGCGTTTGATTTCTTAACGCTTCGCGCCTTCCACCCGGGCTATATAACGAGGCTGACGTCTGACGTCGCGGAGCAATCGCAAATGACCTTAAGAGCCTTTACGCCGGGTGGGAATTGTCGACTGACATGGCGCGAGTTCATGAATAATTACGAAGTCTACAATTTGGTCAAACACACGCCTGTGAGGGTTCCGCAGGGGAGAGAGTTTTCGTTGGGACAATTGGTTGAGGACGCCTACGCGCTAGGCGCGTACCCGGATCTTTGGGCGATTGAAGGCTTGGGCCATGACTATGCGGCCACTTTCTGGGGACAAGCGGAACCTATCCGAAACATCCTGACAAACGAGAGAGCCGGACTTTTGCCAGACAAGAGTTTGACGATGCTTCATGCGGGGATGGGGCTGTTCTTTGCCCAGCAGTTGATGAGGACGGTTACTCCATTCAGCCCCGCCTGTGAAATAAGCGGAGCGCTACAGGAGTTCATTGCGCTTTGCAAAGATAACTCCAGGCGAGGTTACACGGGCGCGGCTTATGAATCGCTGGGCTTGGTCACCCGCACCCTGCACTCGCAGATGGTCCCAATCGTTGACCGACAGTTGTCGGAGATCGAGCCGGAGGTGGTGAGCTATTTCTGGCATGGGGCAGGGCGCGCGCTCTACTTCTTGCCAATCTATTTCGCGCCGGGCTTGTCATCGCCATGGCGCGCCGCCGAGCGAGAACCGCCACACGAACTGGGCCGGCTTAACATGGTGGCGGGTCTGGCCTGGGCGAAGACAATAGTTAACTTACGGCAGCCCGAGATCATGGAGAACTTTTTGAAATACCAGGGCCGCCAGTTATATGACACTCGCGCTTTTACTGACGGCGTAATGTCATCGCTCATTATCGGCTACGACATCACGCCGGGCGACGTATACATCACCCGGTTCCTCCGGCGCCAGCCTGACCCATCCGACTCATGTCTGGTTGAGTTGTGGAACAACCTTGTGGGCCGTCCGGCCAATGACGCGGCGCTGTGTCACTTCCCCGCGCTGAAGAAACATGAACGGATGGAAGAGGCGTTTCATTATAAAAACCTGGCGGAACTGGTCGCCCGATTGGAGGGAGGGATCAGCCCGCCGCATACGGCGCAAAGGGATTCATAACTATAAAGAGTTGAAGGAGATTCCGCATGAGATCACTAGCTCTAAGGATGGTTATCTGCTCTTTAACCGTCTTTCTGTCGAGTTGCGGGAGCGTGATTGACAAGGATGTCGGAGAAGTCGCAATCGGCAGCCGCGCGCCGGGTTTCTCACTCAAGTCGCTCGACGGCGCCACAATTACGAGTCACTCTCTTGAAGGGAACGTCGTTGTGCTGAATTTCTGGGCGACATGGTGCGGCCCATGCGCCGCGGAACTTCCAGACCTCAAACAAGTGGCGGCCAGCTCTGGAGCAAAGGTCGTAGGTATAGCTCTTGATGAAGGCGGCATGGACACCGTCGGGCCGTTCGTAAAACGTCACGGCATCGGCGAAATCAAAAACTTCACTGTGTTACTCGGCGACCAGGACCTCTTTCAACGGTTTAATGGTTTAGGCATCCCGTACACGATCTTGCTCGACCGCGCACAGAGAGTCGTCAAGATTTATCGAGGGCCAATAACCATAGACGGGCTGGAGCAAGATTTGAAGGCGATCAAATAGGTCGCTTAACTCGACGAGGAGCGCGCGCGCAATACGCTTGAGGCTTTGAAAATAACACTATGAGAGAGTTGGTGGAAAAGAGGCCGCCTCGCGAGGCTATTAAGCGTCGGGAACTGCAAATAAAGGGGCGGCTCGCAGAATACGGCTTGGCGCACCCGCGCCAGCCGTCGCGCGACGCGGGCGCGACAGTCGATGAGGGCCGTTTCCGCAGGCTGAGCGCGGCCCTCGTGAGCCTCGGCCCGGTCTTCTCCTCTTTCGGCATCTATCTCTCATCGCGCGCCGATCTGCTGCCCGCGAAAAACTGCCTTGAACTTGCGGCCATACCCGGCAGGGCGGAAATATCGCCCTTTAATAGGATCTGGAGCCTAATAGGCAGAGAGATGGGCCGCCGGCCGGCAGAAATTTACGCCGCCTTCGACGAAGAACCCTTCGAGTCACGACTGACATTCCAGTCGCATCGCGCACAGCTCCGCAGCGGTGAAGTCGTTACGGTCAAGGCTGTTCATCCGGAATTCGAAGAACTTCTCGCCTATGACCTTGAACTACTTTCGCTATTAAACGGGGTGTTAGCCGGCGTTCTTATTGAGGGCGTTATAGAAGACTTCAGGCTTACGCTGAAACAACAAATAGACTTCGTACGCGAGGCCGAAATGATGGCGGAGTTCGCAAGAGATGCGATAAGGTCCAAGGCAGTAAAAGCGCCGACGGTGCATGGCGCCTTATGCACATCGAAGATGCTCACCTTAGAACACTTGTCCGGTTCAAATCTGGACGACCTGATCCCAGCCTTTAACGGCAAGGCGATCGAAGATGGTCTGGCGACTACCGCCCTGCCTTCGCTCGCCGGCATTGATTCCGGTGAACTCGCAAGCCTTCTTTGCCATGTTTGGCTGCGGCAATCGCTCCAAGGCAGTGTATTTCCGATTGATCCGTGTCCGGAGAACATCTTGATTCTGTCGAACCGACAGATCGCTTTCACCGGCGGCTTTTTCGCGGGCCTCCCATCATACGTGAAGACGAACCTCTTTAACTACCTGGTCGCCGCCGCAGCTCACGATCCCGACAGCGCTTGCTCTTACCTGCTCAGAGAAATGAGGAGAGGCAAAGGGGCGGCGAGCGAGGAGGAATTACGGCGCAGGCTCAGGCAAGTCATCCCTTTCCGCGACGGCGGGTGGCGCGAAATCGGTAACTGCCCGAGCCTCGCCGAGTACCTGTTCGTGCACTGGAGGTTCGCGCACGAGTGCGGCTACTGGCCACAGCCTCACCTGCTCTGTTTTTTTAGAGGACTATTCCAAATCGCCGCCATTGCCCGCCGCCTCGGCCCCGGCCGCGACCCACTGATGGAGGGAGTGCAGGACTTGCGCTTCAACGCAGTGTTCGCGGAGTTCCGAGACATGATCAGCCTAGGCCGACTGGGCGACGGTTTGGACAAGTACGCCGCAGTGATTACCGAACTGCCACAAAGACTTAATGACGCGCTGACGCTTGCGGTTGAGGGCCCCGCGAGTCTCAAGTATGGAGGGAGAGAGAGAGCAGAAGATCGCTCTCGTAAGAACTCTTCGACAACCGTGATCGCGTTACTACTGCTGCTTATGTCAGTCGCGCTGTTGTCGCATCACATGTCGACGTCGGCGGGCGCAAAAGTGTGGGCGGATAGGGTCGGCGCGCTCGCCTTCATGTTTGTAGGGGCGCTGCTGCTGCGAGCCTCTTGCCGCCCGCCGTAGAGCGAGAGATCAGTCCCGCCTGTATTCAGGCGGGTGTCGCTCAGACCTCGAAGTTATTATAAAGCGCCGATACTTAATTGATATGGCTGATGCGCCGAAACTTCTTAACCAGCTAGTCAAGCTCCCGTTGAGAGCCTTCATTTACAGCCTGGAAATGTTTGTCCAGACCGCCAGGGGATTGCAGAAGCTGGCGTACCAAAGCATCGACTCGATGCTCGACGCGAAAGCGACTTTAGAGGTTGACGCGTCGGCCGGCTTGAACAGTTTCACGAGCCGGGTAATACCAAGCGGCTTTGCCCGAGCCGCTGATGAGGCAATAAGCGGGGATGAGAATTCAACCGTCGCCCCCGTAGTTTCAATAACCGATGGCGTCGCCTCTGGCGGCGCAACAACCCTAAAGGAGAAAGTAAACATGCGAGACTCGAATCTGAGTGACGACATGCTCAAACTCGTTCGCTTCAAAATCCTGTTCGTGAAGCGTGAATACGAAGTTGCCTTCCCCGAAGAGGAAGACTTGGTGCCGGAGAACATGACCGGCTCGGACTTTGCAGCCTGGAAGATCGCCGAGTTCATCCAAAAGCTCAGCCTCCGCCCGCCTGAGGTCCGTTTCCCCAAGCGCTGGCTGCATAAATCTCAATATGACAAGTACGGCCTGCCTAAGAATTGGAAGGACGCTGACACGCTTCTGGCGGGAACTCGTAAAGCCGTAGAGAGCGCCGATAAGGCCAAGGAAGAGGCGAAGGGCGCTAGAGGTAAGCCGGAGGCCGAGAGCAAATCTCGTGACGCCGAGGAGGCCTCCAGGCACGCTGGCGAGGCGATGAAGGTATCTGAGCCGTATTGGCTGACCGGGTTTCCGGAAGAAGATAAAAAATACCTCCGCGTCTTTTATGAGGTCCTGGAACGTTACCCGAGGGAAAAGCTCAAATACGAGGAGCGGCAGTTGGAGATTCTCGAGAGGATCGCGGACAGCCTGGATGTTTGAGCCCTCGCTGCCTTTCCGAGTCATCAAAAATGAGGAGGCTGGAAGATGAATGCCGAACTGAACGAGACCAGGCGTACGATTCTTCGTTCGCTCTGTGACACTTTCGTTCCTTCCATCAAAGTCCAAGATGATCCGACCGGCTTCTGGGCTCGCACCGCCTCGGACCTCGGCGTTGACAGCGCGCTTGCTGGGTATTTGGCACAGGACGCGCCGGAAGAACTGCGCGACGGTTTGCTGGGCTTGCTAGACCACTTGGCCGGGCAAGGCTTTGTCGAGGCGTCGCAAGACAGGCGCGAAAGCATCCTCAGCCAGCTCTCTCACGAGTCGCCCCAGATGATGAGGGGAATTACCTTTTACGAGAAACAGACCCTGCTGTTGACCTACGGGCTTCCGGCGGAGCCCGTTCCTGATCCGAATCTGGTGACCTATGGCTCTCCGTGCGGGCAGAATCCCAACTGGGAAGCGCTCGGCTATCCAGGACCAGTCAGCGTACCGCCGGACAAGCCTAAGCAAATCCGGACGCTGACGCCCGAGGCGGACAATCTGGTGTTGGAGGCGAACGTCTGCGTCGTCGGCTCTGGCGCCGGCGGCGCAGTGATCGCCGCCAGACTGGCGATGCGAGGGCTTAGTGTTCTAGTACTTGAGTCGGGCGGCTACTACAACTCCGCTGACTTTCATCAGCTTGAGCTATGGGGCTACAAACATCTCTGGTACAAGGGCGGGGTCACCACCACAGCTGACGGCAACGTCAACATTCTCGCCGGCGGGACATTGGGCGGGGGCACGGAGATAAATTGGATGAACTGCGTCCGCACGCCGGCCCTCATTCGAGAGGAGTGGGCTAAGCAATACGGCATAGAGGGCGTGGACACGGCGGAGTTCGACCGTTACATAGGTATGGTGGAGAGCCGAATTTCGGCGGGCCCTCAAACTTCCTATTTCAACTCGCAAAACCTCCGCATGAGAGAGGGGTGCGCTCGGCTCGGCTATCTCAGCAGACAAACCCACATCAACTGGGAGCCGAAGCTATTCCAACCCCTGATGGCAGGCTACTCGAGCTTCGGCGACCAAACTGGCGCCAAGCAGACCGCGAGGCGGACTTACCTGCTCGACGCTTACCAGAATGGGGCGCGGATCATTGTCCACTGCCGGGCAAACCGCATCCTTGTTAATCAAGGGCGGGCCGTCGGCGTTGAAGCGACCCACTCGGACGGGCAAGGACGGAAGGCTAAAGTAACCGTGTATGCTACTCAAGTGGTAGTGGCCTGCGGATCGCTGGAGTCGCCGGCGCTGCTGCTGCGAAGCGGCGTCGGGGGACCGGCGGTCGGGCGATATTTCCACGTGCATCCGGGCGGGGCTGTTTCCGGCGTCTACAAGGAGAGACAAAAAGGGTGGTGGGGCTCGCCGCAAACCGCCAACTGCGAACAATTCGTCAACACCGGAGACGGCTTTGGTTTTTACTTGGAGACCCCGGCGTTCGGGCCAGGATTCGTAGCTTCGGTAATTCCATGGACCAGCGGACGACAGCACAAGGAGGTAATAACTAAAATTCCTTATACCAGCACTTTTATCTGGTTCCTGCGCGACAGGGGCTGCGGGCAAGTAACAATAGATAAGGCCGGAAACTCATTGCCAACCTACGAACTCGCCGACGAGATGGATCAGAAGAACTTTCGGCGCGCCACCGTCGAAGCCATTCGCATCCATGAGGCGGCCGGGGCGGAAGAGATTCTATTCAGCCTGGCCCACGAGCAGATCGTTTGGACGCGGGGCGAAAATCTTGAGAGCTATATTCAGACGATCATGGGGCAGCCGCTCCTCAATGGAGCGCAGCCGATAATCAGCGCGCATCAGTTAGGCTCCTGCCGGATGGGTAGAGACCCGAACACTAGCGTCGCCGATACCGACGGCGAGTTGCATGACGTGAAAGGCGTGTGGATCGGCGACGGAAGCGCGTTTCCGACAGCCCTGGGGGCAAACCCGATGGTCACTATCATGGCCCTAGCCGAGCGCACGGCAGGCAAGATGGCCGCGTCCTCTCGTCAGAATTTCGATGAGAGGCCAAGAGTCGCCCCGCGCGAGTTCAGCGAGACGGCCGCCTTTTCCAGCCAGGATTTCGACTTGATGCCGAGATTGGTTAGGGACCTGGCCAGGGGAATGATCGACGTCATGATGATTCCCTTTAATATCTTCGCCATGGGCGGACAACTGTTACTAGGTCGGCTGGGGAATGCGGCGGCGGGCGCCGGCGCCGGCGCACAATACAAACAAGAGAAAGAGAGACAACCGATGTACTGCCAGGTCGTTGAATTGACTGCCCAGCCGGGGCGGGCAAAAGAATTGATCAATGCGTTCCGCGATCAAGTAATGCCGCAGATTGTACGCCCCTCGGAAGGTTTCGTAGACGAGATAGTTCTTCTTTCAGACGCGGACCCGAACCATGTCGCCGCGATCAGCTTCTGGCGGTCCAAGACGGATCTGGAGCGTTTCAAGACGACAGGGCTGGCCAGAGTAAGCGCCCTGCTCCAACCGTTGCTTAGCGCGAGGCCCGAACGCCGCGAATTCGTCGTCGGGGCGTCGACCAACGATCATATTGTTGGATGGTGAGCATGCTATGAGTCAAACACCTGTCAGCGGGGGCTTTCATAAAAGTGACGCGACAACTTTCGCCGCGGCCTTGACCGACCAGGACCGCATCATCATTCAACGTGTCGACAGTTATCTCTCCGCAGGGCTGGCGCTCAAACGATGGTGGAACGAGACCTATTCCACGAACGGCTTCAGACAACAATTCGAATTGCAACGTGTGTTCAACCGGCCGGACCGCAGCTTCGGTTTTTTTGATGAGGTGAACTTAGACGGCGGGACGCTGCCGGTGATGGGAAGTTTTCAGGACATGTTTTATGACCAGTCCAGAACGCCGACTAGTCTACAACGAGAAGCGGCTCAATGGATGCGGGCTCAGGTCCGCGAATTCGCGCTGCGTTACTTCATGCGAGTTAGTGACTTCCGTCAGCCCGAAGCGTATGTTGAATCAAGGCAGTCATCTCCGCGCCACTTCTTGGAGGGATTTAGCTGGTGCGCCGACCAGGATGTCCTGCGACAGGGCTTCGGTTACTCACAGCTTTACTACAAGCTGCGCGAAAACGGTCAGGTCGGCAAGTTCCAGGATGAGTATGCCATCATTGATCTGCGTGAACTCGGCCGAAAATATGAGTGGGTAGTGGCCAAGGTGCGTATCTTCGATTTCAAGTTTACGTTCAGCCCGTTCGGGCCTGACGGCCCTGAGCTGGCGCTTCCGCTCACAGAAGCGAGCTACCTGGTCTTAACCGACGACTTTATCTCGAACGAAGAAGAGCCTGCGCCCGGGGTCCTGGGCCAGTACGGTCTGGGCTATGCGTTTATCAAGGACCCGAGTCAAAGCCTGTTCGCATATGGACCAGGGCAATTCGACGCCGCCATTGAGACGATCAACTTTCAGGTACTCGAAAGCGGAGAGGTTCGCGTCTCCATGGTGTTTGTCGCTAATCGTCCCGAAAGAATTGCGAATGTTTCCCTCGACCCTGTCAACTGGGGCTTCCGGTTCGCAGATCTTTTCTCGTCCGGACTCTCCTCCAGGCTGCTGGCCCCGGTCAAGGGCGCGTTCGAAAGATTAGCAACCAGCGCCGCCAGCTTCGACCCTGTGTCTGCCTATATATCATTGGTAAACGCATTAACCGGAAACTGGGCGAGGCAAGATTTATGCGTCTCCAGGGAGCAAGTCGAAAAAAAACTCCTGGCCCAGCATTTCATGCAGCACTACGCAACCGTCGTGGGATCACTTCTAACCTGGAGGCGGATTCCCGATTGGCTCGACACTGCGCGGCTGCCCGGGTGGGTCGTTACAGGTAGAAGCTCATGATCATGACAAGGATGAATGACTGATGAATGACGGAACTAACGCATTGATCTTATCGGGCGGAGGCGCTTACGGCGCCTATGAAGTCGGTGTGATGAAGGCCCTTTTCAACGGCGAATCTCCTGCGACTAACTATCTGCCGATCGACGCGGGAATTTTTACCGGGACTTCTGTCGGGGCTTTAAATGCGGCTTTCATGTCGTCGCAGCCTGGAATGGCCAGCTCTTCGACTGTAGGGGAACTTGAGAGAATCTGGGTCAATGAAATCAGTGATAGCCCTCAAAGGTGTGGCAACGGCGTCTACCGTTTGCGCGGAGACCCGTTCAGGTATTTCGAACCTGAATGTGTCGGGCTCAACCCGGCGAACGCCTTTACCACCGTGACTGACGACGCCGCGTTCTTCGCACGGTACCTGTTCAGTAGGGGAACCAATTTTCTTCGCTCTTCGACAGGCATGCCGGAGCGGGCGCTACAACTGGTTGACATGAGCGCGCTGATTTCAATCGAACCCTTAAGGCAAAGCATCAAAAGGATGATGCGGTTCGAAAGCATTCGGCGTTCGGACAGGTTACTGAGGGTCGCGGCGACCGACTGGAATACAGGCGAGCTTAAGGTCTTCGAGAACATGGACATGACCGACGAATTCGGGCCTCTGATCCTGCAGGCCGCATCGGCGGTCCCTGGAATTTTCCCGCCCGTCGAGATCGCGGGCGACACGTATGTTGACGGCGGCTTAGTGATGAACACGCCTCTGAAGTTAGCGATTAAAGCGGGGGCCATAACGCTTCACATTATCTATCTCGATCCAATTGTGGAGAACATTCCAATCCGCCGGTTACAGAATACGCTCGACACATTGAGCAAGATGTTTTCCATCATGTTCGCCACCATCGCCCATGAGGATATTGAGCATGCTCGTGAGATCAACCAGGGGCTGTCGCTCATCGGACGGGTTGCCAGAAGAGAGACTCTTTCCAATAGAGAGTTACACAATCTCACTCGGACCGCGGGCTGGCTTGACCTACAAACTAGGCAAGATCTGCCAAACAAAAAGCTGGCGATTCACAAATATCGCCCCCAAAACGAACTCGGCGGGGCATTGGGAATGCTGAACTTTAACCAGGAATCGATAAGCGGTTCCATCGAGCGAGGATTCGATGACGCGGTCCACCATGACTGCGCCATTAGCAGGTGCGTCTTGCCTGATTGAGCGGCGGATCTTAATCAAATACCACTAGTGTCTTCAAAAAAGCTTTGAGACGGCGCACGTCAAAAGGGAAACCATCATGCGAGATTTCATTAAATCAACCCTTCGCTTTTCATGGGCCATGTCTTTGTTTGGAGCTCAGCAACTTGAGAATGCAGTTGAGGATTCAACCCGGCAGAACAACAAGACCGCCGGCGCTTTCGATTCGGTCGCTCAAGCGGCTGAAGAACAACTGGACGGCGTCATCAAGGATGTTTTCAAGGCAGGGAACCAATTGCAAAGCGGAATGGTAGACATGATGTTCGGCGTTCTCCCTAAAGAACAATGCCAATCTCAGCCTTCAGCCCCCTCGGCGACTCCGTTCGGCGACCGGCCTAACCGACAGCGGTCCGCAGGTTCCGGCAATCTGACTACTGAGACGCCCCCTGTTTGTAGTGGTCGTTTAAATACGCTCACGTTCATCGCGCTTGGTGAAGGATTGGCCGCCGGCATGGGCGACTTTACGCTCAGCGACGTGACGCAGGTGGACTGCTTCCCAGCGCAGATGGCCCGGCAAATGCAAGCGCGGTTTCCGCAACCGCTCATTCAGCCTCCGGGAATCTGCAACCCTATCGGCTTTGCGCAATTGCCTGTGATTGCGCCCATGCCTATGCAAACGACCGTACTGGATCAACTGCCGCCGGCCCCCGTCAACAATCTCTCCGTGCCGAATTATAGGCTTACCGACGCGCTCAACTTGCGACCGACTCAGCCACTGATTCATCGCGACGATGCCAAGCAAACGGCGGCAAATCTGATTCTGGGTATGATTCCGATCGCGTACGGGGAGAATGGACTACTGCCGACTCAACTTGAATGCGCGTTGGAACGGCGCCCCACTTTCACGCTCGTGGAACTCGGCTACTATGAAGCTCTCGAAGCCGCAGTCAAAGGCGATCCCGCGCTACTGCCGGATGTCGCTTCGTTTAGCTCCGACTATGCGAAGCTTCTCAACTCGTTGAGAGATTCTGGTTCGGAAGCGCTGATGCTGAACATCCCCGACCCCTTCGACACGGCGCACTTCTCGACCATCAACCTCGCGGCGAAGATTCTGAAGTTAGAGCCTTCCTTCCTTCTGGGCGCCTACAATTTCAAACCGGACGACCTGATCACCGCCAACGGTCTGAACGAAATCGGATTCCAGCTTTTCGGCAGGAGGATAGACCTGCTGCCGGACGGTTGCGCGCTGGACGCCGAAATAGCCGGTGAGGTCCGCCGCCGCGTCTACGAACTGAACGTTGCGCTCAATTCTCTGGCCGAGGAGAATGGGGCATCCTTGTATGACCTTCATGCCTTCTTCCGCAGGGTCAAGAATGAAGGCGTCGCTATCGGGCCTAGAAGACTGACGGCTGAATATCTGGGCGGATTCTACTCACTCAACGGCTACTATCCCGGCGCGACCGGCCATGCGCTCATCGCCAACGAACTGCTTCACCATTTGAACATCGCCTACGGTTCGGATTTCCGTCAGATCAATATTCAAGCCGTGATGCAGAACGATCCGGTCGCCGCTTACCGTCAGGCTGAGGGGCCTAATTGGGCTGCAAGTCAACTGCCACAGCCTCGGAGGGACGTGCCCGAATCCCGCCGTTTTATGGCGAAAGCAACGGCTGCCGCCACAAACGGATCAAGCGTACAAACGATGACCGGCTGGGAAGATATGGGAGAACCCGAAGGCGCCTCTACGGGACTCCGACTGCCTCCGAATCTAGAGCAAGCGCTTCCCTTGAGCGTAGAGGCCAGCTACTTCGGCGACGGCATCACCCCGCTGAACTGCCGTGACCCACATGACGTTCATTGGGGCAGTTGCGGCCAGTCGCTCTTCGGCGGGCTGGCGATGGTTGACAGCCATTTGAGTGGCGCCTTACGCCTCAAGTTCGCTCCGCCGGAGAACGGTCTCACGCGCTTTGAAGTCTCCTTTCTTGAAGGCCTGGTCGGAGATGACACGGAGCTGGTGGCGCCGCAGTTTTTCAAGATGGCGTTCCAGCAAGCCCGCGTTGATGACGCGCCGGGCGCGGTCTCGTCCGGAATTTTGAATCTGGCGACCGGCGAAGTTTCAGACCTGAAAATTTACGCGCGCTTCAGCGGCACAGCGCTCTTGACTCTCCTCAGCGTCAATCCAACCATTCCGCGCCAGCCGCTTAGTTTTCCCGGGCAATACGGTTCGGCGTGGGCCAGGTTTGAGCAGAGGCCGGACGGTCTGCTGGACTTCAGCTTTTACGGCTCTACCTACTTACCGCTGGGCGACAATATTCGTTGGCCGCTCAACTTCTTCACCCCGACGCGGCAGTTTGCCACCATCCCCGCCAGCGGCAGCGTCCTGCACCCGCACCTTCAACTCAGCACAAAGGGGCCGGAAGTTTCGACGCATGACGTGTGCCCTGATATTCCGTTCAATACGGTGCAGGAGTTGACACTCTTCACTCGCAATAGCAGTTTTGGCGATGCCTTCACGCTGAATTCTCCTCAAATTGGCGGACGCGCCACGGGCCGCTCTCATGTGCTCGGACGAGCGATGTTACAGTTCGGCCCCAGATGCGGAAACTCAGTCCCGGTCGCCGTCTCTTTGCTCAACGCGGGAGGAATGATGGCCGAGATGACCGACTCCCCCATCGCGCAAGCTTTTCCTGGCCGCCTTTATCCAGGCCCGAGTGGCCACAATGAGTTTCTGAGATTCCCTCTGCGGACCTATTCTCTGGATAATGTCGTGTTTCTTGACGACGCATTCGACATCTCCATCGGAGCGGTCGATTTGAGAACGGGGAAATTCCTCAACGGCTTGCTTCATCGAGGATTCATCAACCAGGACTTGATTTTTGCGCTAATACGTATCGAACCTAGAACGCCCCAAAGCTCTTTCTTTTTTCGCGGTCCCGCAGCGCTTGAGAAGGGGGCGAACGGAGAGTTGATCTTTCGCCTCAAGGCAGAAGTACACATTCCATATCCTGAGGGCTTCCTGTTCCCGGCGCCGAACTTGGCGACAGCCGTCGTCATCGGGTCAAACTCTGCGCTCGACCCCTTCCTCTGGGTTCATGCGATTCAGGACGGCCACGCGAAGGAGGCAATCAAACGGGGCGCCGCGCGCGATGTGGTGGCCTCCACCGGCGACCGATTCTCTTATAGCTACGAGATTCCAGCTGACCTGACGCGCCACAAGGCGTCGTTTGAATTCGAGAATCACTCACAAGAAGGCAAGTTTAAACTGCACAGTCTGGCCTGGGTGGGGTTCAGCGATTCGGGCAGTTCAGGGCGCGAATCCGTAGAGTATGACACCGTAACCTTTACCTGTTTCGGCGTCTGGAGTAAGGGCGACTCGCATACCGTGCAGCAAGCGGCTGTGCAGATTTCGACTGCTCCGCAAAGACCTTACGTTAGTATTCAGATAAACGCCGGTAACGTTTCCAACGTGAATACGAAACCGGCGAACATCCGGGACGCTCTGCCTTAGCGGGCGCATATTGATGAGAAGGCGAAGCTGTTAATCGATCGCCCCCGCCTCAGTTGAACGGTTGGTGGGGCAATGCATAGAGACAGTCGTGAATGTAGAGGAATTCAAATCCCGGTCGAATGGAGAGAGCGTCCCCCCGAATGTGAGCGCAACCCGGCGCATCGACCGGGCAGTCAGCCGGATGGCGCGCGCGCTAATCGGCCACGCGCAGTTAGACCGGCAGTTAACGACGGCCGGGATTCTGGATGCGGGACTCGATCTAGCCCGCCGATGGGCGGGGTTCATGGGCGGCCTGCGGGAACGCGGCGATGCTCGCATACGCTGGTTCGAGCTTCGGAATAAGATTGTCGCGTATCGCCTATTCCAGGGGCGCGACCTCGCGGGAGAGGCGGCGATATGTGGACTCGACCCCTACTCCCGGCTGTTTGCGGCGGAAGGCAACTCTTACCGAAAAGTCCGGCTAGGCGCGTTGATGCCAGAAATGCCGCCCGACCTGAGTCCGATTGCGATTCATGCCGGCGCCGGGCTCAGGTTCGCTGAACAGGCGCTGGAAAGTATTGATGCCGGCAAGTGCGAAAATGAGGTATTGGACGAATTCTCCACCGTATGCCGGCGAGGCGCGTTCGAGGGCTTCGGCGGAATTCTGGAAGAGGCTCTCGGGCTGGTGGCGCGCACTCTGTATCCGCATTTAATGGAAAGGCTCGACGAACGCCTGCGCATGATGAACGCGGGGTTTTGGGCGCGCTTCTGGCATGGAGCGGGCCGGGGAATTTATTTCGCGCCCAGCAATATTCCGCCGTTTCGAGCCGTCCCGTGGAGCGGCGTGGCTATGTGCTTGGGGGAGCCGCCGCACGAAACAGGAAGGCGCAACGCGCTCTCAGGCTTTTGTTTTGCGCTCATGATGGTGAATCTGCGGCAGCCGGAGATTCTGGAGGCCTTCTTCAAACACCACCCCGCTCTGGCCGCCAATTGCATAGACGGAGCGCGAGCGGCAATGGCGGTTTGGACGCTTTCCGGCGGGGGCGGTGAAGCTACGGAGTGGTTTGCCGCGTACCGTCCCTCCGCGCACACGGCTCGCGTTCTGTGGCCGCTATTGTGGCCGTGCGGTGTGGCGGATGAGGACCGCCGCCGCCCAGAGCGCTTTTTCTCGGAGCGAGGAAGTCAATTAGATATATACATGACGCATTGATGGAATAAATAACCGGATAGCCCCCACGCTAACCGGCGCAGAGTTGGCAAGTCAGTTAACACCGGGACTGAAAGGAGTAAAGCAAATGAGCGATTCGACAACGGCGCCGGCCGTATCCGACACTGACTCTTACGAGGCTCCTCCTCCGGATTCAGGGCTTGTAGACCGAGTTATCCAGTCCTATCGCCCGGACGGCCCGTTCATGGTGCTCCGGGCAGAGGACCTTCAGGCCATTTACAAAGCCTATCGACTGGACCCACGGACGACCGCGCCCGCCATCTTCGCCGTTGAGTCCCTGGCGCACGTCCTCCAAGATGGGATCAAGGCGCTCTTCGACTCACTGAATCTGACCAAGGAGAGTATGGTCCTCAGCGTCGGCGAAGGGAACGGAGCTCCCTCGCGTCTTCTGGCCAAGCTCGTCGGATGCAGGGTCGTGGGCGTGGACGTAAGTCCACTCCAGGTCGCCAACGCGCGCGAGGTGGCCCACCTGCACGGGGTGGAGCGCCTGGTGGAGTACGTTCAGCAAAACGCCTGTACTCTGGATCTCGGCGATCGGCGATTTGATGTAGCTTACTTGAACGAGACGTTGTGCCACTGGGAGGATAAGCTATCAGCCCTGCGGCGAATACTCAGTCACCTGAAGCCCAAGGCCCTTCTGGGAATCAACGATTGGCTGAAGGGGCGTAAAGGAACACTGAACGATGCCTACTATGCGGCGCCCGGTTTTCGAGACCTTTACCAACCAGACATTTGGCGTCAGATTTCACTAGGTGAACTGTGTCGGCTCCTTGAAGAGGCGGGGTTCTGCGTGCTTCGGGCCGAAGAGCTATCGGACTCTATCGACCGGGGGCTCAAACGGCGCCTTCGGGAGTTGGAAATGCTCCCTCAGGACAATGAGCCAACACAACGGGGAGTCCGATACTATCGGGGCATGATCGCCACACACTACGACTACCTGCGCTACGGTCGCGTTATCGCACAGGCGCCTTGAGGCGCGGCTCTTCGCCGACGTCAACAGCGAAGCCTTCGTGAATATCCGGGAAGGCTTCGGTATCGTGGAATGGGGGAGTTACCATGACTAACTTGCTAGAACTGACCGCCACAGAGGCCATCAACCACATTCGCAGTGGCTCAATTACCGCCGAGAACTATGTGTCACAGCTCTTAAAGCGATTTCGAGAAACCAAGACATTGAACGCCGTTACCTGGATTGATGAAGGCCGAGCGCTTGAAGGCGCCCGGTCTATTGATGTAGCTCGATTCAACGGGCGGACGCTGGGGCCATTGGCAGGGCTGCCACTCGTGATGAAGGACAATATAAATACGGTTGGCTTTCCAACAACGGCAGGGACGGCGATTCTGAAGGGGTATTATCCTCAAAGTGACGCGCCCGTGGCTGAAGCTCTTTTTAAAAAGGGCGCCATCCTCATAGGCAAGACAAATATGGATGAACTGGGCCGGGGCTTTACGAACTCCAATCCGACGTTCGGCTTCGCAAGGAATCCTTATGACATGAAACGCGTGCCGGGGGGAGGAGCCGGCGGCACGGGAGCCGCGATTTCAGCGCGGATCACGCCGGCCGGCCTGGGCAGCGACACGGCCGGTTCCGCGCGTATACCCGCCTCGTTCTGCGGCATTGTTGGCTTTCGGCCGTCCACGGGGGGAGTGTTGCGGAAGGCTTGGACCTTGGGCTCATGGGCGGTCACTACTTTCGCTGAGGGCGTTATCCCTATTACTTATTCCATAACTACTCCGGCGCCGATGGGCCGCACGGTCTCTGATGTAGCCTTACTTAATGCCGCTGTGACAGAGGCTACAGCGCCGACTGCGCTCCAGCTGCGGGGCGCTCGATTTGGTGTGCCGAGGGGATACTATTGGGAAGATGTGGATTCAGAAATTGTGCGGGTATCGGAACTAGCTTTGGAAAAATTGCGCGATGCAGGCGCGATTTTGGTCGAAGTGGATATCCGCCAATGGGCCCAAGCAGCGCACGCTCTTTTCCCCACTCTGGGGCTCATGCATGCGCTGAAGGACTTGGCGGACTTTCTCGCAACGCACGCTCCAAGTGTGAGTCTGGATCAGGTGTTAGCCGGTTTGTTAAGCAGAGATATTCGGGCTCGGGTTCAACGCGAAATCAACAACCCTATACCAGTGGAAAAAGCCGAAGAGGCGAGGAAGTCGCGCCTGAAGCTGGCACTCCAATATGAGGAGTTATTACGGACAAACAATATCTGGGCGATCATTTATCCGACTGTCCCTGTATTGCCGCCGGAGATCCGTCCTCATGGCGACGGGCCCGACGATACAGTCGAGTTGAACGGCAAGCAAGTCAACTATTTCGGCGTCGTCGCGCGGAGCACCCATATTTCCAGCGTGATCGGGATTCCTTCCCTGTCCATCCCCGCCGGGATTTCCTCGTCCGGTTTGCCGGTGGGTCTTTCCTTTGACGGCTCGGCCGGTAGTGACAGCGCCCTGCTGGCCTTTGGCTTGTCCGCTGAATCTGCGCTAGGCCGTTTGCCACCTCCTCCATTGTCTGTGAGTTAAGTTGGTGGCCGGTTCGACCCCACATGTTCTGGTTCACAGATCTTTGTACCGTCCATATAGTCCGGCGCCCGGACGCCGCCCTGGCGATTTTCGAGGCAAACGACAACTCCGACCACGTAATCGCGCGGCCGAAGCAATCTGCGTATCTAGAAGTGTACGGCAGCTTCAACGCGCAGGATGCGGATTGGTCTGGCGCGTTCACAGCGAAAGCCTCGTTGCTCTGATATGTCGTTGATTTCCGCATGACGGATGCGGTACGGGAATGCGCGCGAACCTGTCGGGAGAAAAGTTTACTGTAGCGCGATTACACGCGATAAAGCGCTATCGCCAAAAAGCCCCCGGTTCCTGACCCGTTACAAGACCTACGCGCCAGCATTGAATGGGATGAGCGTCAAGCAGGCTCTCAGCCTGCAATCACACTTTGCGCACTTCACATAAAAATAGGGAATTTCGGGAATGCGGGGCGGAGTGGCTGGGGCACCTTCCGAAAGGACATCCCAGTGGCCCCTGCCGCTAAGGCGAGCGGCTTGCGCTTCTTTGAACGCATTATGCAGAAAGAGGTGAGGCGAATGACTTACGACGCAATCATTGTCGGCGCGCGCTGCGCCGGATCACCGACGGCGATGCTGTTGGGTCGGAAGGGCCACCGCGTCCTGCTTCTGGACAGGGCGACTTTCCCGAGCGACACATTGTCAACGCACTATATCCATCAACCGGGCGTGGCCCGCCTCAAGCGCTGGGGATTGTTAGATCGAATTTTGGCTTCGAACTGTCCGCCAATTTCCAGGGCTCTCTTAGACTCCGGCGCGTTGACGCTGCGAGGGGGGACTTCATTGTCTGACGGGACCCCTGACGCTTACTCGCCGCGGCGCCAGGTCCTGGACAAGATTTTGGTCGATGCCGCAGTTGACGCGGGCGTCGAGTTACGGGCAGGCTTTTCCGTGCAGGAACTGCTATGGGAAGGTGATTGCGTCTCCGGCATTCGCGGCCATACGAAAGGCGGAGCGCTCGTGACCGAGCGGGCGCGCATAGTCATCGGCGCAGACGGCATGCGCTCGATGATCGCGCGCGCCGTTCAGGCCCCGACGTACAAGACCAGGCCTGCGCTCGGCTGCGCCTACTATAGCTATTGGGGCGGGATTCCGATGGATGGCGCCGAGGTCTATTTGCGCCCGAGAAACGTGATTATTCTCTGGCCGACAAATAATGGGCTCACGTTGATCTTTGTGGAATGGGCACACCATGAGTTCCACAAGATTCGCGCCGACGTTGAGCGAAATTATTTGCAGGCGATCGATTCGATCCCCAGCCTCGCGGAACGGGTGCGAGGCGGGAGGCGAGGGGAACGATTCACCGGCACGGCTGACTTAGCAAATTTCTTCCGCCGGCCTTACGGGTCAGGATGGGCCTTAGTGGGCGACGCCGGCTATCACCGTGACCCCGTGACGGGCCAGGGAATCACCGACACATTTCGCGACGCGGAATTGTTGGCCAAAGCGCTCGACGCCGGCTTCTCAGGCCGGGAGTCGCTAGCGCCGGCGCTTGCAGACTATGAACATCAACGAAATCGAGCCGTGGAATGGATGTATAGACTTACATGCTATCTGGCCAGGTGGCACACGTTGCCCGGCGGGAACGTTTTGATACGCGCAGTCTCCGGCGATCAGGAAGCGACCGACAATCTATTGGGGATGTTCGTCGGGACGGTTAGGATTCCTGAGTTCTTGTCGCCACTGAAGCTGATGCGACTCGTCGGCAGGCGCTTTTCGAAAGGAAGACTTACGGCGGATCCGACACCGACTGTCAAGATGTCGAAAGCGACGCGGAGCCCCATGAAGAATTCTGACTATGCGCCGAAACTCAACGAATGAGGCCCTGTGAGCGCGCGTGTCCTTGCGCGCTTGAGGGGTCGTTCAGGTCGCAAGGGCGCGCCCAGGGATTTTTCGCAGGAGGACATATGGAAATCATCATTGAACCGGCGATCGGCGCCAGCGAGATGGCGGCCATCCGGCGCGTGCGCCGCCATGTCTTTGCGCGTGAGATGGGAATCACTTTGCCGCCTATCACCGCGGATCACACCGCCGCGTTTCATTTGCTCGCCCGCCACGGGGCGGGCGGCGAGGTCGTCGCCGCCTTGAGCGTGGTCGAGACCGGCGGGGACGGCGAGCTTCATCAACGCTACGGCCTGGATTTCCCGCCCGGCGCGCGCGTCGCCCGCTACACGCAACTGGCCGTGCTCCGCCCCTTTCGAGGCCTGGGCCTACCACTGAAGCTGATCCTGGAGGCCCATCGCCGCTTCGTCGCGCCCGGCCTTTTTGATTACACGTGGCTGCTGTTCGACGCTGAGCGTGCAGCCTCGTCGGACCTCCGCCGGCGCCTGGCGTTTAAGCCTGGCGAGCAGGTCTATGTGACGGAATATGGCCGCAGCCGCGCGCTGACGCGGGACGAAGCTTCGCCGCTGGCGAGGGCCGCCATAAGGCGCGCCGCTGAATTCGTCACGGAGACGTCGCCCGCCTACTACGCGTCCACAGGCGTGACGCTCGCGCCTGCACGCGGCAGCGCAATCTGATCTAGGCTGGAATCGCCGCAGCCTGCGAGGGGGCGGCGGAAAGGGAGCGAGATCATGCGACTTGCCGTCGTCAGTCGCGGGCATCGCCTGCCACAGAAGCTGTTGCTGAAGTTGAGCCGGCTGGTTCATTCATCGGAACCGCTGGACGTAGTGAAGGTCTTTATGTACCGCCCCGAATTCTTCGGGAAGCCATTTTGCGATCTGGCGCACACAGTGATGCGCGGGCCTTCGGATTGGAGTGTCGGGGAGCGCGAACTATTCGGGGCCTTCACCTCGAAGCTCAATCATTGCCTCTTCTGAACCGGGGCGCATGGCGCGGTCGCGTCAAAAGTCTTCGGCAATGAATTTACGCAGGCGGTCATTGATGACTGGAGAACTTCTCCTGTCACAGGCAAGCCCCGGGCGGCCATCGGCTTTCTGGAGAAGCTCACGCTGACGCCCGATGAGCTTAGCGACTCAGATATCGCCTCGTTACTGCATGCAGGTCTGAGCGCCCGCGCGATCATTGATGCGATCTATATCTGTATAGGATTCAACGTCATCGTGCGGATTGCCGACGCCCTTGAATGCGCCGTCCCGGAGCCGGCGGTTTTTGACCGCTCGGCAAAATACTTACTGCTTTTCGGATACAGACTGCTGAGCGGGAAATGGTTTGGCGGCGAGCCTGTCAACAATCCCGATGCCGGGAATGAGACTGACCTGGCCGGCAGGGTCGATCTTATCCACGATCCATATGAGCGCAGGATTTGTCTGCTGAAGAGGGCCGCCCTGACGAGTTCCGGCCGGCTGTCTCTTGATCTTCGGGAATCGGCCCTTTCTTGCGCCGAGATCCCTGGATTGCTCGGAGAGTATGTCAGCTTGGTACGGAGCCGCGCCTGGGATATCACCGACGCGGACGTTGAAGCCCTGAAGCAGGCAGGTTTTGAAGAGGACCAGATTTTCGAGGCGACTGTCTGCGCGGCGCTGGGAGCGGGATTGGCAAGACTGGAAAAAGGGCTTGAGGCTTTGCGACAGGCAGGCCAATCCGCGACTCGGTTGTGATCCCGAGAGGAGACATGATTCAAGCTGAACTGGAACGCTTTCGCGTAGTGCGGGCGCGCACGCTGGCTTTGATCAACGGATTGACGCAGGCGCAAATGAATCACGCTCCGGCGTCGGGGAAGTGGTCTGTCGGCGAAGTGGTCGACCACCTGCTGCTGGCGGAGAAGCTCTTCCGCGAACAGATCGAGGAATTGATCGCGCTGCGAGTCTCCGGGCGCGAGCCGGCGCTCAATCGCACTTTCGCTGACATCGACATCTCGCTCGCCTTCGCGCCGAAGGCGTTGCTGCCTTTCCTCGAACTGCCGATGACGGTGATGAACCTGTTTGTGCCGCGCGCCCTGAGAGAAGTGATGATGCGTTACCGGATCGCGCCGGCCGAGCGGCCTGATGCGGCCGCGCCCCGCCGCGGCCGAGATGCGGAGGCGTTGCGCGCCGAATTGTCCGCTTCGTTGCGCAAGACAGAATCGCTATTGTCGGCGCATTCGGGACTCGATTATCTGGCGATGATCGTTCGCCATCCGCTGCTGGGCAAAAACAACGCGCCGCAATTGCTGGGCCTGATGGCGCTGCACGAAGAGCGCCATCAGGCGCAGATCCTGGACGCGCTCGCCGACTCATGCTTTCCCCAACCTGCTTGAACACGCCTTGGCCGGACTATCTATTGCGCTCGCGAGGACAAATTTATCCTACATCAATATGACCTATGCGCAGGGTTTTACGAGCCCGCCCCGCCAGTCCCAGGATAAAAGCGGGCCTCGCGCCCTTCTCTGCACGCAGTAGATCAATCGCTTGGGCCTGTGGCGTACTGATTGCTGTGATCGAAGGCCCAGGATCAGCGATACCTTTGAAACCTGAGTCCTGACGATTGAAGGCTGCCTGCCTTTCTCTTTACGTCGGAACAGAAAACAATCCTGTCAGAGTACAGAGTCGGAGGAGATCGAGTTATGAAAACGAATCGCGTCAAACTGAGTATCTTGGCGGCATTCCT
>Ga0126377_10000078_pt1 | contig 45883 bp, 69 predicted proteins | sample PanSoiMetPlot_22_FD_92647 | JGI IMG/M metagenome (GOLD analysis project Ga0126377, IMG submission 92647) | Tropical forest soil microbial communities from Panama - MetaG Plot_22 | ecosystem: Environmental > Terrestrial > Soil > Tropical forest > Bulk soil | place: Panama | collected 2016-02-17 | reverse complement strand
GGTGGGCGCGGCCTGCATCGACGAGAGCGTGGGCGAGAGCGACGGCTGTGCCGAGAACGACGAAGGGCCAGCCGGTTGGGCTGACCCTTGTGCGTATGTCTGTGTGGCTGGTGCCGCGCCGCCCGGAGGCGGCGGGGCGGGTCGCGCGAGCCCCGCTTGTTGCATTTGCGCGAACGTCTGCGGCTGTGGCGGCGCGCCGCCGGATTGCGGCGTCTGTTGCTGCGTGGACCCAGCGCGGCCCCACGCGCCCGCATACGGGCCGCGGCGCCGGTTCTGCGTCGATCCCGGCGAATTCGCCAGAATGCGCGTCGAGGGCAGGGTGCCGAGGTCGGCCATGAGCGTTTCCTAAAAACCGTTACGTGTACTGCCCACGAAGGCGTGCCTCGAAGAGCTTCCAGAGCGGGGCGAGCGCTTCATCCCGTGCGCGCTGCCGCTCGATTTCCTGTTGGCGTTGCGTGTTCTCCAAGTCGATCTGCCGTTGTTGCGCGCGCTGGAGCGGGATCTGCGAGAGCTGGCCCGCGCCTTGGAGCCCCAGCGCGACGGCCATCGGATTGGCCTTCGCGAAGGCCAGCGCCTGGTTCAAGGCTGACGCGCCGTGTGCGCCACCGAGAGCATTGGCGGCCGCGCCGGGGAGCGGTGCGGCGGCGGGCGCTGGCATCGTGATCGCCGAGGGCGTGACGGAGAGCCCCGGCAACTCGCCCGCAGTGCCAGCCGTCGCGCCTCCCCCAGCCGCCGAGCTGGGCGTGAAAGAAATCTCCGGCACCTTGCCCGCGTTTTGCGCGACGGCGCGCGCCGACTGCGCGGCGGGCGAGCCGCCGCTGCCGCCGGTGAACAGATTCTTGAGTCGCTGGAGCGAGTTGCCTTGGCCGCCCGTGAGTCGCGCGCCGAGATAGGCTTGGCCGGCCCCCTGCACGCCCTGCCGGACGATGTCACCGAAGTTGGCGCCCTCTTGGATGCCGCGCCCGAGCGCCGAGCCGGCGCCGGCGAGGCCCGCGGCAGCGAGCGGCCCCACGCCCGGAATCAAGAACGCCGCCGGCGAGACGTTCTTGAGGGCGTTGCCGATGAAGTTCCGGTTGTGCTTCCAGAAACTCGACAGCCAGCTCATGAGAGTCTCCTAATCGCGGTTAGTTCCCGCTGTCGATGCCCGCGAGCGCGTCCCAGCTCGATGCGATCTGGGAGAGAAGCGCGGCGTCGGTGACGGAGGTGGTGACGCCGGCATCTTCGATGGTGATGGTGCCGACGACGTTGGTGGAGCCCGCGAGATACGGGGCCGCGAGGGCTGCCAAGCCCGTTGGATTCTGGATGGCGCGCTGCGCGTAGGCAGCCCGCTGGGGATGCGTTGCGCCGACCCCTTGCTCGCTCAAGACCGTCGTTGCTTGAACGCAGAGGGTGCTCGCGACCCGACCGATGAAGGTTTGGTCGCGGCCCAAGAGATTCGCTAATGCTGAAGTGCTAATTGCCATGACCGTGGTCCTCGATGCGAAGTGTTATTGGAGGAGCTTGGCTTCGAGCGCGAGCACGCGTCGTTGGAGTTCTTGCGTGACGGCGATATGCGCGTGGAACAGATCGGCTGTATAGACGCCGAGCAGCGCGGGCGATGTCTCGGTCGCTGGAATCGCTTCATCGACCAGCTCGGGCGCGACGGCCTGGACCTGCTGCGCGATCAACCCGATGTTGTCGTCGTCGTGCGTCTGATCCAAATACTTGAATGCGCGAATCTCAATGGCGGCGAGCCGGTCCCACCACACGCGCGGGTCGAGCACCGCGCCCACGGCTTTCAGCGTGGCGTCGGAGAAGTTGACGTTGTTCGCCTGGTAGTTGGCGATGCCGCCATTGCTATACCACTGACCCCGATTCCCCACGCTGTCATTGAAATGCAGGAAGTCCTGTGTGGCGTTGTTCGGCGCGGCATTCGGGAATATCATGTTCAACCCGTAGGGTTGAGACGCCCCCGTATTGCTCCACGACCAGGCATACCCACCTGGTGCGTTCGACGAGAGATTGCACTGACGCGACCCAGGCACCCCGCGAATCATCGCGACGCCGCTGACGGCATCCATAATCTCGAAATTGTCCGAGCCGATGGAGGCGTTGATGCCGACCAGCCACCGCTGCGTGTTACTGGCTCCACTCGCAAACAGCAGTTGTGCTGATCCCCCTGAGTTCTGGGCGTTCAGTTGCAGTTGAGTAGGGCTCGTGTTGTATATGTTGAGGGAGCCTTGCGATAAGATCGCGTAGGTCACCGTGGATGCACGATTTCGGAATGAGTGGCTGGTGTTGTAGTAGTAGTTGGTTGGGTCACCAGGCCCGCCGATGAGGAAACAGCTATTGCCATCGGGTGCGCGCAGGATCGTATAGGTTGGATCGGCACGCGCGAAGGGTTGCCCGCTGATGCTGTAGGTCAGCGCCGAGATGTCGAGGGGGCTACTCACCCTCGTGCCGTTCACTGTGAACAACAGAGCGTTTGTATAATCACGAACCTCGAAAGCATAGTTCGTGGTGTTCCCACCAAGCACGTACACGCCATAGCCCGTCGAACTCGAATTCTGGAAATCGGCGGCGGTGTCGGTAGCGATTGTGCCCTGCACCGTCACGCGCTGGGTGAACAGTGCGCCGCCGCCGACGCGCAGGAGGCGCGCGCCGCCCGGATCAGTGCCGATGACAACAGGCCCCGCGAACGTCACGGTGTTGTTCGCGCTACTGACGGCCATCGCCAGCGTGCCGAGCGCAGAATTGTACAAATGGAAATCGTCGCCAGCCACGGCGACGGCACGGCCCATCACCCATTTGTTGGTGGCGTCATGCTGGAACACGACGCCCGCGGTATTGGTCGAATTTAGAAAGATGTAATGGCTGACGGCTTCGGTGAGGCCGACGGTGAGATTCGGGTTGAACACGACGCTGCCGGCCACGTTCAATGTGCCGAGCAGATTGACGGGTCGCTTCACCAAGATCGTCCCGCCCGCCTTCCGTTCGATGCCAATGGGCTGGTCGATGAGCGTTCCCGCATTCGAGTACGCACCGAGCACCAAATTCTCGCCGGCGTCGCTCGCGCCCTCCGGCGTGCCGTCGGTCGAGAGATACCAGCGCGTGCTCGTGCCGACCTTGTTGGCGAGAATGACGCCGGTCGCGAGATTGTCCGGTCCCTGCGCAATGAGATTGCGCTCGGCCTGCACGTCGCCATTGACGGTGAGCTTGCCGTTGATCGTGGCGGGCCCGCCGCCGCCGATGTAGGCCAACTCGTGCCACACCGCGCCGTCGTCGTAGTAGAGGCGATAGGTGTCCGAGTCGAGCCACTTGCGCCCCGGCACGCCGGCCGGCGGGCGCGCCGAGGCGAGCGAGCTTTGGAGATGGACCGTGGCGTCCGAGTCGTGGACGTTGAACGCCGTCTTGCTCGTGTTGTCGTTGCCGCGCACGACGTTCGCGTCGATCGGACTCGTGCCGTTGACGGGACTCGTGAACGTCGTGATTTGGTTTTGGCCAACGAGCCCGATGGTCATTTGCGTCTCCTCATGGTCACCGACGCCCGAGCAGGAACCCGCGCACGCGCACCTGGCTGAACACCGGCAGCGCCTCGCCGGCGTCCGTGATCGACACGTCTTGGAAGTAGCCGGTGCCGGCCATCGGCTCCTCGTAGCTCACTTGGTTGAGCGCGCCCCACGTGCCCGTGCCCCACGTGCCGAACCCCCACGTGCCGACGTTCGACGGGTCGAGCTGGTGCGCGTCGCTCACGGTCTCCGACGTGCACGTCACGGTCGTCGACTTGGAGCCGGCGAGCGCCGCGAGCACATAGACGTTGCGCCACGCTTTGGAGACGTGCGGGTCGCCGGCGTAGAGGCGGCGGCACTTGAGTGTCATCGAGATGGCTGAGCCCCCGGTGCCGTCGGGTGCGACGTTGTCGCGAAAGACGCCGGGCCGATCCGTCTCCGACACGAAGCCCGAGGCGTCGCCGGCGAGCACGATCGGATAGTCGTTCTCGTTGTACGACTCGAACAGCGCGGTCGTCTCCGGCGAGAGATACCCGTCGGTCCACGGCCCCGCCCACGCTTTGAGTATTGTGTGATAAAGGAAAATGCCGTAGCCCGGCACGTGAATCATCAGCTCGCGCGTGCCGCGGTTGAGCGTGAGGCGAATCGCGGCGAGGTTCGCCGCGCTCATAGCCGGCAGATAGATCGACAGCGGGTCCGGTCGATCCGGCGTGTTCACGGGCGCGACGTCCTGCTCACTCGCCACATACAGGCCGCGGTCACTGACGAAGTAGAGCAAATTGTCAACGACGAGCGGCGAGAACTTGGCCACCGTGCCCACGTCACGCGTGATGCCCGCCGGCTGCACCGAGATGTCCGATTGTCCGTAGCCGGTGAGCCGCGAGACCCCGCGCGTGTGCAAGATCATGAGCGACGTGCCGAGCGAGCGCAGGCCGATGATCTTCTCCGCGCCGAACGTGCGCACGATGATTTGCCCGCCGCCGGCGGCGCCCACGCCGAGCGAATCGCCGTCGTTCAACCCTGAGTAAAAGAGAGAATCGGGGAACGCGGGATCGCCGGCGCCCCACAGGCGTTCGTTGTGCGCCGCGAGCACGGTGCAATTCGGCGTGCCGGCGAGGTTTGTCACGAGTGCGTTGGCTTGGTACTTATTGAGCGCGCCGCCGTCGGCGATGTAGACGCACTCGGTGCCGAGGTTCGAGATAAACGGCGTGAACCACGGCGCGACGATCGGCGACAGCGCCTGCACCGCGCCGCGCTGCGTCCACGTGAGCGGGAACGGCGTGTAGCCGGTCGTGGTGAAGAGCGTGCCGTTCACCGCAACGAGCGTCTGTTTCGCGCCGGTCCCCGGGGCCCACGGTTGACCGTTCTGGATCGGCGAGCCGGCGACCAAGGCGGGCGCGGTGCGCTGTGTGCCGCCGCGCTTTTGGAACGCGCCGAAGATCGTGAGGCGACCGTTCTCGCCGCGTCGGAATTGATCGGCGCCGAGCGCGTCGTCGGCCGAGACGATATTGAGCCCGCCGGCGAACCGTGTTTCTTCGTCGCCAACCTGCGGCCGGCCTTGCGACACGACCAACGGCCGCGACGCAATCATGAGCGGGGACATCGTTACCCGGCCCAATCTCCGGCCGCGTCACTGAACGCGGCGAACGTCGGGGCCGTCGTCCGGCGCGCGATGTCGCCGAGCATGTTCTTGCGCGCGCCGTCGGCGAGCGAGAACAAGTCGGCCGCGGCCTGCGACTCGGCGCCACCCTTCATCAAGAGCGTCGCCGCCGTGACCCAGACTAGGATATACTCATAGCCCCGCGGGAATTGGATCGTCGACAGGTCACCCGCGAGCTGCGCGATCGTGGGCGGTGTGTGGCTCACCGCGACCGAGAGCAACTGCCCGGGGATGGCGGGCAAGAGCTGGAACATCTCGCCGGTCTGGACGAAGCACGGCACGATCGGCACGAGGGCGCCGGCGAGCACGGCCGCCGGGAGCTCGTCAGCGGTGACCTCGCCCCACACGCGCGCACCATCGGTGAAGCCCCCGATGACGCGATAGAAGTATTCGGCCGTGTCGTCGCCTGGGGGGACACCCGTGCCCGGCGGCGGCGGCGCCACTTTGTCGAGTGCCGAGAACGGCACTTGGCCTTGCGCGTCCGTGATGACGGAGCGCATCGCCCAGCGCGCGGCCTTGTTCTGGTTCAGGATGTCTGACCACTCGTTGGTCATGACCATCCCGCCCATGTCGAGCACCAGCCGCGGCGTCCACCGATTCGATCCCTCGCCGTCGAGATACGCCGCGACGGCGGTGACGAACTCGCTGCGGTTCATTTCTTGGGCTTCGGCTTGAACTTCCCGTCAGCGCCGCGCGCGGTGCCCGGGCCCTTGTCGATGTCGTTCCAGACTTCGCCCATCACTTTTTCTTCCACGGCCGCCTCGCGCCCGACGTCGTTCCACTGATTGATTGCGGTGCGCAGATCCCTGAACGCGTCCTCGGGCCAATTCTTTAATTCGCGTTCGATCAACGCCGGCGCCTCGTCGAGTGAGCACGTGACGGGCAAGTGCCCGACCACGTCGAAGTCGCCGTGCGGCTGCATCTCGCCGGACTGGATGAAGCGCCGGCGCGGGTCGTCCTCGCGCCACTTGAGCGTGATGGCCCAGCTCACGCGCGTGTAGAGCAAGCCAGCGCCGGGACACCGGCGCTCGATTTCCGCGAGGAGGTCCGAGGGCGGGAGCGGGACCTCGTCCAGCCCTCGGATGAGCAGCTCGGGCCGCACGCTCACGGCACGCTCTCAAAGGTTGGCGCGGCCGCCTGCGGCGCGGCAACCGTCGAACCGTCAGCGGCCGGCGGCTGGGGGAGCGGCGGCAGCGGCGTCATGGCCGGGGCGATGAGGTCGAACACGGCTTTGAGAATTCGGCGCTGCGCGTAGCCCTGCTCGGCCGCCGCCGTTTTGATGGCGACGCCTTTTTCGTCGTCCTCTGACGGCGTGCCCTGCGTTGCCGGGACGGCCGGCACGGCCGGGGTGTCTGGCACCGGGGGCACCGCGGTGGGGTCGCCTGGGATCGCCGGCTTCGCCGGGACCTCGGGCGTCCCAATGCGCCACGCGAAGGCGTCGAGTGCGGCGTCGAGGGACGGCACTGTGCCGGCGGGACACACCGTCCAAATCTTGTAGTCAGCCATTGCAGTTCTCGAATGAGGGGAATGTCAACGGGCCCGGCGTGGAGCCCGGGCCCGTGGCGTTGTGAGCGCGCGATTTACCGCGAGACGTGCGTGTAGTACGTGGTGTCGGTGTAGCCGGTGATCGAGGCGTGCGGGTTCCGCACGAGCGTGGCGATGTTGACGTACGACCCATAGGTCGTCTCGAACGCGTCGCGCCCTTGAATCCACCGCCATTGGCCGGAGCCCTCGAATTCGATGAACGACCAATCCTTGGCGTCCACCCACGCGATCGACGACTTGTGCACGAGGTAGATCGTGCCCGCCGGCGTGTAGTAGTCCTCGAACGCGGGGAGCCCGCACACTTCGAGCGCGCGATAGCCGCCTTTGATCTTCTTACTGAACTCCTCGGCGGTGAATCGGCGCTGGCCCGAGAGGGATTTCATGATTTGCTGCATCATGCCCGGGCCCATCATGAGAATGAATTCATCGGGCTGGAGCATCGCGTCCTCGCCGCTCCAGTTCGCGGCGCGACGGATCATTTGCCAGATGTCGTCCTCGGTCGGCGCGGTGACGCTCGGCGTGTCGGTGCCGGCGACCATGCGCACGCAATCCCAAATGGGCCACGTGCCGGCGCCCAGCCCGTGCAGATTCGGGTACGCGCCGCCGCGGTTGGTGATGTTGATGAGGCCATTCGGAACGCCGGTGCCGGGCGTGCCGGTCCAGGCGTCGTCCGAGGTCGTCGCCTTGACGATGACATCGGTCGCGAGCATGCCGGCGACCGCCGACGACAACGTGAGCGTCGCGTTCGGGCTCGTCGCCGACACCGCCGTGATGGCCGTGATCGACGCCTTCCCGCGCAGCGTGGCGCCCGTGACATCGCGCACGGCGATGAAGTCGCCCGGCGCCAACAAGAGCGCGCCTTGGCCCGCGCCGGCCACGCCGTAGGGGCTGGTGACGACGATGTGCGTGGTGTCGGTGACGGTGGCGACGGCCGCGAGCACGCCGTTCCCGGCGCCGTGCAGCGCGCCCTGCATCAGCAGGCGGCACGCGCTCCGAATTTCCTTGTACGTCTTGTTGAGAATCTTCTCAAACGCGGCGTCCTTGGACATCGTGCCGAGGTTGAGGAGCCCGTCGATCTGGCGTGTCGCGTACCCGCGCGCAACGCCGGTCGACGCCTGCTTTTCGGCGGCGAACGTGTCGGGCGGGAAGAAGCCGCCCTGCGACCACGTGGCGCCCGACGGCCGTCCGACGACGACGTCCCAGAAGGCGCCGTTGCCACCCCAGCGCACGGTCTTGGTGTTCGCTTTCTCTAACTGCGCGAGAAACGGGCAGACCGTGTTCTGCGCGTAGAGCCGGAAGTTGTTGTAGAGATTCTTGAGCAGACCCGAGAGGTCTGCATCGGTGATGAGGGTTGGAGCCGGCATTTAGGGTTCTCTCACTGCGCCAGCGGTCACCCGCCGCGCGTTTGAGCAAGCGCGCGACCCACGATGAAGTCTTGGAGGTCGCGATTGCTGGTCGGAGGCGTGGGGGGAGACGCGCCCTGCGGCGTCGCGCCGTTCCCACCCGGCGGTTTGGTCGTCGCCGTGGCCATGCGCCGCGCACGCTGCGCACGCGCTTGCAGCTCGGCGTTCGACGGAGTTGGTGGTGCGGGAGACGGCGGCGTGGCGGCGGGTGGTGCTGCTGCCGGCGGGGCCGTCGGTGCGCGCGCGGCGCTGAAGCGCTCTTCCATCGCCATGTGCCGTTGTTCGGCCCACGGTGCGAGCTGCTGCACGACGAGCTGCGCGATATGTGGATGCGCCTGCGGGTTGATGATTGGCCCGAAGGGCGTTTGGACGGTGTAGGGCTCAGCGAGTCGGACGAGCTGCTCGGCCAAGTCTTGGAGCGTGACGTTCGGATACGTCTTGGCGATGAAGTCGAGCGCGGGCTCGAGCTTCTGCTCCATGTAGCGCTCGTTCTCCTGGCCGGCGGCCTGGTAGGCGAGTGCTTGGCGTTGCTGCTCTAGCTGTTCGCGCTCCTGCTGCGCGCGCGCTTCCGGCGTGTTCTGCTGCTCGTACAGCGCGAGCTGCTTCAGCAGATAGTCCGGGTCCGACAACAACAGCGCGCGCTCCTGCTGCATCTGACGGAGCGCTTGGTCGTACTGCGCGACTTGACTCGTGAGCTGCGTGTTGTGCTGCTGCACGGCGACCGCTTGCTGCTCACGCTCGTGATTGTAGACGCCCATGCGGGCGTAGTTCACGAGTTTGGGAACGTCGAGCAGGCGCGGCTGGTTCTCGCCGTTCGGCCCGCGGAAATTGACCTCGAACGTGAGGTCTGGCGGGACGATTTCGCCCTCGGCATCGAGGACGCGGAACCCTTGCACTTTCGAGGCGTCGAGCGCCTTGGGAATGACATGCCCCTCGGGCGCGACGATGTCTGCCGGTGTTTCGGTCGTTTCGCTCTCTGGCGACGGAACGTCCGGCACCACGTTCCAGCCGGCCTCGGCGTGCGCGCGCGGCACGAACTGGCCGGTTTTCGGATCGCGGGGCCGATCGGTGATCGGCTTGTCCTCGGCCAACAGCTCGCGCGACTCGTGCATCGTCTGCGCGATCGTGCGCTCCATCGCATCCAGCCCCTCGAAGTCCGGCGCGGCGGGTGCCGCTGGGGCAACGGGAGTGGCGGGCGCGGTCGAGGCCCCGTCGGGAGCGACGGGCGCGATGGCAGTCATATCAGTTTCCTATTGAGCGTTCGCCTATGTGCGAACTAGGGAGCCACGGTCATCCCGGGCGACGCGAGCGGTCCCCCTGCGGGGACTGGCGCCGGCGGTGGTGGGCCGGGCGGTGCGGTCATGGGGCCAGCAACAGGGCCAGCGCCGGGTGGTGCGCCTTCGGGTGGACCGCCGCCCGGCGCGGGCGGTCCTCCGGGTCCTGCGGGTGCGCCGCCGCCCATCGCGCCGCCTTTCAAAGCGGCTTGGGCGGCGAGCAGCTTCCAGCGCTTGGACGCTTCGTCGATGATGGCGGCGTCCAAGTCGTCGTGCAGCAGAATGTCGCGTTCCAGCACGTCTTGATGGATCGCTTCGTTGTCGCTCCAGCGAATTGCCAGCGGTTGCGACGCGAGCTGCGCCGTCATCGCGGCGGCGTTCGGGTCGGCCGGGTCAGCCATCGGGAGCTGTTGCCCGTTCCGAATCGCGTCGGCGATCCGTTTCGCGCGCGCGTCTTGGTCCTCGTCCGGTGTTGAGAGATTCTTGAAGGACCCAAACTTCACGTTGCGCATGTACTGCTGGCCCGAGATGAGCCCGCGGTTGAACCAGTCGTCCATGATCTGGAGCCGGTACACCTTGGGCATCGGGAGCATCTTCTCGGCGTCGACGATGACCGTGGACGGGCCCTCGAAGTCTTTGGCCGAGAGCGCGCGGGCCAAGTCTGGTCGATCGGCACCGACGGCGCCCACGTCGCGCGGGATGTCGTAGCCCCACGCCATGCCGGCGAGGTTGACCTTCGCCCAGATCGTCATGGCGTTGGCGACGGCGGCCACGGGCGGCGTGAACACACGCGTGATCTGCTCGTTGGCGGCGGCCACCGCGGTGGCGGTCTCGTTCGAGACCTGGCCACGGGACACGTCGTTGTAGCCCGACATGTCCTCGAAGGCCTTCGTGTCGAATGCGATCAAGTCTTTGACGTCGGGCCCGACCAAGAACCCTTGCACCGGCTGAAGCGCTTCGCCGATCGGCCCGGGCGCTTCGACTTCGATGATCGAGAGGCCCGAGCCCATGAAGGTCTCACGTGACACCGCATCCGGCTTGGCGAGGAAGCGGCCGCCGGAGTTGACGCGCACCGAATTCACCCACAGCGAGAGCGCGGCGTTGATGCGCATTTGCGGCGCGACCCACTGCTCCATGATCGGCCGCGGGTAGAACGACGGGTCGGTCGAGCCATCGCGCACGGGCACCACGGGGATCATCCCAAAGAGCAGCTCGCCCGGGCCCCACACGACGGAGTGATCGAGCACGGTGAGCTGGAGCCCTTCCGGCAGCACATCGGGGTGCCGATCGACGTACATCGTGAATCGCTCGACCGTGTTCACGTTCGACATGCGAAAGCCTTCGCCGACGATCGTCTGCGTGAGCACCCAGCTCGGTGAGCCCGAGTCGCCTTGGCCCGCCGGCGCGTCGCTCCGATCGTCGTGCTGCGCGCCGCGCTGCGTGGCGCCCGGCTGCACGCCCGAGGCGCCGTACACGTAGGCGGCTTCGGTCTCGGGGATGACGTCGCGCACCATGAGGTAGTAGGGCGGCTCGGTCGACGTCGCGTTGGCGCTCACGCGCACTTGGTCGCACCGGCGCGTCTTAGTGCGCAAATCGCCGAGCGGCTTCTTCGCGCCCGTGGCGCTCATGCGCTGGTCCCACGGGCCGGCGTCGCGGTCCCAGTACACTTCCCAGAAGGCGACGCCGTCGGTGCCGGCCCAGTAGCTCGCTTCCTGGGTCATCTGTTGCATGTGCTGGCCGTCGTACTGAAACTCTAATGCTTGCTGCCGGCCTTCGGCCTTGCGCTTCTCGTCGGGCGAGAGTGCCGAGGGATCGACTTGAAACGACGGCCGCTGCTCGGTGATGACCTGAATGCGCTGGTCGAGCGCGGGGCCGATGACGTTGTGCACGACGCGCGCGGTCTCGGCCGGCCGTGTGGGCGTCGTCCACGGGCCGTTGCCGCGCGACGAGACCCACTGGTGGCCGGCGCGAAAGAGCCGGTTCCGCGCGACGAGGTAGAGGTGCTGCTGCACCGCCGCGGCGTGATAGGTCCAGCGGCCGCGCACCCATGTCGCCCACGCGCTCGCCTCGGTGAGCGGGAGCATTTGCTCCAGAGTCGGCATGCGGCCCTCGGCGGCGAACGCGGGGTCCTCGCTCGTCAAGCGATCGAACGCGTCGATGAGCGGGAAATCCGAGCCGTAGAGTGCGGCCATGAGCGCGCGATAGCGCTCGATCGGTTCGACGAGGTCATCGGTCTCGGGCAGGTTAGGGGCCGTGACTTCGTTTGCGCGCTGCGGGTCGCCCGACGGCCCTACCTCGGCCTCTGGACCGAACAGGTCGCGCATGACCGCATCGGTGAGCGGCAAGTCGGTCATGGCGAGCATGGGCGGCGCGACGGGCGTGGTCACGAACGTCTCAACCCGCAACCTTTCAACACGATGTCCACTTATCCACGTGTCAAAGTTGGGAATTTCCCAACTTCCGGGACACGAGAGCGGTCAACGGGCGCAATGCCGAGGTCCTCCAGGGGGAGCAGCGCATCCTGCGGGACGAAATAGGCGGGGCGGTACTTGCCGGTTTTCAGGTCGTACTTCCGCCACCAGATCGCGCGTTCGCCGTGCCGCGCAATGAGCCCGCCGCGAATCGTGAACTCAAAGACAAAGCCCGTGACGAGTATGAAGATTTGATCGGTCCTCACCTCTTCCTTGCGCAGAATGAGGTGTCCGTCGTCGTAATGCGTGGTGCGCACTTGGTACGGGCCGGCGTCCGGGGCGTTGACGCGCCCGATGGTCGGGTCCCACGTGAGGCCGAGTGCGCGACACACCGCCAGCTCACCGGACGCACCGCGAATGTTGTCCTCCCAGCCGCCATAGGTCGCACGGCCGCCGCCGGCGCGCCGGTTAATCACGGCGTCGAGATTGCGCTCGCACCCGCCCATGTAGCAGGCACGCACGTCGTCGGCGGTCAGCCTCACGACGCGGCCTTGGATGGTGAGAGCAGGGGCGCTCATGTCAGTTCGACTCGGCGACTTCGCGCGCCACGTTCGTCACGAGCGAGATTTCCTGCACGTGCCGCTGCGCTTCGGCCGGCGTGAGCCACGAGCGCACGAACGCGAGCCCGAGCTTCTTGGGGCGCACCTCGGCCGGCGGTTCGCTCGACGCAAGGGTTTCCCTTTCCAGGGTTTCAGGCGCGGCGCGAGGACCACGCTCCCCTTGCGCTTCTGTCTCGGGAACCTCGATCAACACATACACGGCGTACCGCATGCCCCTGGGACCGGAGAAGCCCACGGCCACCGCGGCGCCGGCCTGCGTGCCGGGCGGCGCCTCGATCCAATCACCGCCGTGCGGGCCATTCAGCACGGGAAACGTCGACGCGTACCGGGAGGTCATGGCAGCTCTCCGATGCCGACGGCGCGCCGGACGCGTTGCCATGTGCCCGCGGCGTCGCCGTCGTACAGCTCGACGAACTTCGAGCGCACCGCGGAGCGTTCGTCCTCGCGCGCCCAACCATCTTCCCACTGCCCGCAGTGCGCTTCCAAGTCGTCGGGAATCACGACGTCGCCGGGCCGCGACAACGCCGACAGTCGCTCACGATTCCCCCGGAGCAGCTCCCGCGCCTCCTCAGATGTGCCACGTGGCACGGGTTGCGCAACTCCCAACTTTTCGAGCGAAGGACGCCCTTGGGCGCGCTCGATGGCCGCCTGGTCCTCCTTGAAGCGAATCCAGAGTTGCAGCGCGTTGCGTGCCACGAGCACGATCGCGAGCCACACGAGCGCGCGACCGATCGCGACGACGACAGCACTCGTCTCTGGCGTCATGACTTGACCGATGGCATCAGCCCGCCTTGGGGAACCGTTGCGCGAGAATCTCTTGAATGCGCGGGTCGTCACCGTTGACGCCCTCGGGAAACCGGCCCTCGTGCGCGAGCCGCGACCAATAGCTGGGCGGTTCGTCGCCCTTGAGGACTTCCACATAGTCGTCCGTCAGCGTGGTGCGCTTACCGAATGCTGAGGGACGGCGCGGGTTGGTCACGGTGCCGTCACTCCTGCCGGGAGTGTCGCGCCGCTCAGCAGCGGAGCGAACGTGATTGACGTGAGCGACGCTACCGTCACGAGAAAGAGCTGCCCGCTGCCTGGGGGAATCTCGGCGCCAGCGATGCCGGACACGCCGAGGCGCACGCCGTGTCCCGGCCAGAGCGCGAACGGCCGCTTCGTCGCGTTCGTCACGAGCACGAGCCACGCATCGCCCGACTTCACGTGCGGCAGCTCAGCAACCATCTCAGCGGCGGTGCGCGTCGCGAGCACGCCGGTCGGGTAATCGCCGCCGTCGTCCACGTCAGGCGGGATGTCGTCGACCGTGAACGCGACGAAGTGCGCGCCGGTGAAGTCGCCCGGCTCGGCGCACACGTCGAGCTGTGTCGCGGCGAAGCGACGCACCGCCTTGACTGCCGGCAGTGCCGCGAGCCCCAACGTCGCCGGCTGCCCGAGCAACAGGTTCGCCACGACCGATTCGAGATACGTGAGCCGGTCGAGCTTCGCCGTGTTCGGAAGGTCGGCCGCGATGCCGGTGTTGCTGAGCGTGGCCGATGCTTCCCACGGCGTCAACGGACGCACGCGCGGGAACATCCCTACCGCGCTCCGTTGGCTGGGGGCGCGCCGACTTGGAGCTGCATCGGTCGACCGTTCTCGGCCGGCAGCACCGTCACGGTCGCGCCGTCGGCAATGCCGTGCGCCTTCATCACGACTTGAAAGCGCGCGAGCCGGAGCTGCTGCGCGTTCTGCACCGCCGCCTGGTATTCGCCCTCGATCATTGTCACGTAGGCCGCGTCGACCGGCCCCAGCGTGATCGGATCGTCGGCCGGCGGCGACATGATGGAGTGCCTGTCGATGATGGCCGCCTTTTCACCCGGCGTCATGAGACGAGCCCCGGCTTGGGCGGCCGCGGGAGACCGATCGCTGACGCCACGTCGAGAATCATGCGCAGCGCAAACTCGTCCTCCTCACTCCACGGCGCCGCGTTCTCGCGCCGCATCACCTTGACCTCGATCGTGCGCCCGTTGGAGAGCGTGACGCGACGCACCGTCATCACGAGGGGCACTTGGTCGTCCGGCAGCTCGACCGGCGCCACGAATTCAGCCGGGTCCATCTGCTCGTTCCATTCGATCGTTGAGGGACGCGTTGAGGGGTGCGCTGCGGCGGGCGATGTCCCGCTCGCGCGCGGCGTTGAGGAGATGCGCCAACGGCGCGATGATGCCGCGCTGGTAAATCGAGACCTTCCACGTGTGGCTGTAGTCGTCGTAGTACACGACGACGCCGTCCGTCGTGACGCGAAAGCGATCGTGCCCGATGCGCACCTCGGGCTCGGGCGGCTCGTGCGCCTCGGGCGTGAATGGCACGCGCGGGTAGAGCGCCGGCGCGCCCGACGGCATCACTGCGGAGACCGGGCTGTCTAAGCTGCGCTCGTCGTCGCGTTGATACTTCTTCCATTCGCGTTTGCTCACGCGCCTCCACCGCCCCCACCGGCGCCCATGATCGCGCCGAGCTTCGCCGCGAGGTCCGGCGGCGGCGCACCACCTCCACCGCCCGTCGGGGGCGTGGCCGTCGCCTCGGGATTGGCCGGATCGAACTGACACCCGCACACCGGGCATTGCGTCATGTTCGCGCCCATTCCGGGGGGCGCGCCCGGTGGCGGGCCGTTCGCTGCGGCCGCCGCCATGAGCGCGGCCTGCGCGTTCGGGTCTCCCTCCGTCGCGGCGCTCGGCAACGGCAACGGCGGCATCTTGGGACTCGCACCCGGCCCCGGCGGGCCACCCGCCCCCGCACCAGGCTTGCGCTGCAACATCGGAACGCGTGGGGCGGTCATAGCGCCTCGCTGTCAGAAGGGAGGGGCACGTTCTCGTCGCGGCCGAGACTTTCACGCGCCACATCGCGCACGACGATGCGCCCGTCGTCGGTGATGACGAAGTTGTGCCCGGGCAAGAGCTGGTTGAGCGCGTCGATCATCTTGTTGAGCGTCGCCCACACCTTCGCCGGATCGCTCGCATCGGCGAGGCGCAGGTGTTCGAGATGTAGAATGAGCGGGCGCTCAAGATGGTGTTCAGGGTTGCGTTGGCTCATGCGCAGCAGCTCCAGGAACGGGTAGACCCCGCGGCTCGATCGCGTCATTGTCGTCGTCCGGCTCAGCGCCATAGCTCGCGCTCTTCGCCGGCCCAATGCTCTTGCCGATGTTGCGGCCCGTGAGTCGCTCGTACGTGAAGTAGGTGACGTAGGGGTTGGGTCGCATTTGTGAATATCAAAAATTCCTAAATCCCGACTGGCAGTTGGTCGGTGTAGCCGCCGGTGACAGCGCCGAGGCCCGCTGCCTCGCGGTCCCCATCCCCGGCGCTCCCCTCGATCAACTCTCCGACCCGCTCACCGGGCCCCACCCACTCGCCACCCAGCGCGTGCGCCATCCGACGAAAGCGCACCCGGTGATCGTGCCCTTCACTCAGCCCCGTCGACTCGTCGTGCACCTCGGGCACCCACGCGCGCCGGCGCCGCGCCCAATTGCCGAGCATCAACGCCTCAGCCTTGTCCGGCGAACGCCCGAGGCGTGCGCGCACCTCGTCCTTCGGCTCAATCACCGTCTTGGGCTCGTCGACGAACGTGTGCGCCGTCAGCTCTTCCCACAGCTCGTCATCGCGCGCCATGTCGATGCGCCCGAGTCGAAAGTCCTCGCGGAGCTGCCAGTACCCTTGATCGCGGAAATGCCGGAACTGGTTCGCATCGTCGGCCCACTCATACGTGGCGCCGTCTGGCGACTTCTGAGAATTCTTGAATGGACGCGACGATGCGTTGAGCGCTTGCACGCGTTGGCGCAACCGCCGGCATTCGTTCACCGTGCCCGCGCCCACGCCAATGGTGTCAATGCCGCAATACTCAGCCTTGAGTTCGGCGGCTTGCAGCTCCATGACCACCTGCCGCCCGAGCGCGTTGGCGTCAGGACACTGGAACGCCTCCACACGCACGACGCGCTGCTCCGAGAAATCGACGATACACGCACGGTCGCCGTGCTCACTGTTGGCGACGTCGACGCCTTTCCCCGTGAGCTTCCCCGGCACCGTGTAAATCGCGCCGCGCCTCAGTCCTGCCTCGTACCTGACCGCTGATGCTTCGAGCCACTCGTGCCGAATGAGCGCATCGCTCGCCTGTTCGGGGCTAATCCCTCGCACCCGCGACTGATACACGGGGCTCGTCTCGCCATACTTCTCGCGCCGGCGCCGGATCGACTCTCCCGACACGGCGCCGGGAATCAGCTCGGCGTTGCCCGTGACGACGTTCGGATGATCCAACGCCGACATGCGCACGTGGACCGTCCCCGCCGCGGTGGCAAACCGATGCAACGTGTCCAGCCGATTGTTGCAGTTGCCAATCGCGACCCGGAAGTTGTGCGCCGCCGTGCACGCGTTCTCGCCGGCTTCCATCACTTGAAGCGGCACCCGCTGCGCTTCCTCATACACGAGCATCATGTGCTGCGCGTGCATGCCCGAGGCCTTCGTGCTGACGGCCTCGCCGACTTCGATCCCGACCGCCACGCCCTGCGCAATCCACGTCTTGTCGCCGTTCCCGCGCATGCGAATTTCCAAATCGAGCAGCTCGGCGTCGGGGAAGTGCGCGTGAAAGCGTGGCCAGAGTTTCCGAATCTCGGCCCAGATGAAGAGCCGGAGCTGGTCCTCCTTCGGCGCGAACGTGAACACTCTGGAATCTTCGTAACACGCGAGAAACCAGAGAATGAGCACGGCCATCGCAAACGACTTGCCCGTGCCCGTGCCCGACTCCACACCGCAATTCTTCCCGTCACGCACCGCCTCGAACAACCGCGCCAAGGGATCGGCGTCGCCATCCCACGCATGGCGTCCATATCCCGCATTGAGGGACCACACGATCGTGTAGGCCGGCACTCCCAACATCACGTGCGCCCACGCGACCGGGTCCCGCTGAAACTCCACATGCGGCCGCCCACTCGTCAGCGCTACCAAATGCTGGTCGAGTTCCGTGCGCTCCTCCGCACTCAGAAACTCCACCGCGAGCATTTGTGAATGCGAGTGAACGAATTCAGAAATCATCACGCGAGACCGACTTTCCGTAACCCATGCGCGGAAGGCGGGAAGGGCACGGGACTCCAACGCCCCGCCGTCGTCATTTGGGGGTAGGGGGTGGGGGTGGGGCCCGGCGCCGGCTCGGGTTCGGGCTCGTCGTCGACGTCGTCGGTTTCCTCGTCTTGCTCGTCGTCGTCGCGCTCGTCGTCGTCCGTCTCGTGTCCCTCACCATTTCCCTCACCACTCAGGCGCAAGGTCTTGTAATCCATTGTCATATAGCCACTTAGCCTAGGTTGGCTACGGATTAGTTATTCGTTCTGGCCGGCATCGGCCGGGATCGCACCGGCGGCAAGCGCTCGCATGCGGCCGGCGCTCAGCAGTGCAGCGACGCGTGCGTTGCGCTCGTCGGCGCTGAGCTGCGGGAACTCGTGCTCGTGCCGCTCGACGAACATCCCGAGGCCGTCGCCGATGTCGCGCAGGCACCTGCGCGCCGTCTCCGGCTCGCGCTCGACGGTCGCCGCATGCAATGAGACAAGTTGCATAAGCACCCAGTCTGCCGAGAGGTCGAGGCGACGCGCGCGCGCCGCTTTCGCGATGGCTAGCGCGGCTTGCACGTCAGCATTGGCTAGCAGGCGGGCGCCTTCGACGGTAGCAGCTCGACCGCGTGCAAAGCCTGCACGGATAGCGGCTTGCGTGGCGTTGCCGTCGACCATGAACTCAGCGACGAACCGTTGGCGGCGCACGGACAGGACGGCGTTGCGAGAAAGGCGCGGCATCTGGTTTATTTTTGCCCCTTGACACTAGGGTTATTGCGCCTATCTTGATACTCAACAGGAAACGCTAACCCTTTGTTGGAGCTGCTATGCATGACCTGGCCCGCACGCTGACCGTGATCGCCCGCAAGAATCCCGAGTCCGAGATTTGGTATGACCTGGCATGCGCTGCGGTCGCGCTCGACCTCTGGGGAACCGACTGCCTCGCGAAAGACGAGGGCCGAGTCAACTTCGCCGCCGCGGAGGGCTAACCCATGCTGCGCAACTCGTCGCCGCGTTTCGTCGCGCTCGCCCGCGGCCCTCGCTTTGGGGGCCGTGACGAAATCATCGGCTGGACACCCTGGCACGTCGAAGCGACGGCCGAAACGCGCGCCTGGCTCGACGTCCTGATGTCGCGTCTGCCCGAGTATTACAACGAGCTGCAATGGCGCATCGTCGACAACGATGCCGAACGCGTCGCCGAGAATTGGGGGCCGACGTTGCCGCCGTGGACGTTCGTGAACGATGCTGGCGCGCTCGAAGCGGACGACCTCCCATTTTGACAACGCACGAGAGACCACAACGGCGCCCCTCATACGGGCGCCGTTTGCATTAGGGCCCGTGCGAGCCCTTTGACGCCACGCCGGCGAGCACGAACCACTGCGCGCGACTTGCGCGGCCGACGCGAGCGGCGCCGGCGCTCAGCATGCGCAAGCGCCTCGGGCGAGACGGAGAGCGGCGCATCACTGGCGCGCGGCGCCTGGCGCTGTGACACGATCGACACGCCGATCAGCCAGACCCACCAGGGCCGCGCGAGCTGCGGGAGAATGCCCGCTAAGTGCCACGCGCAGACGCCGTGCGCCTCGGGCGCCTCACAGGCCGGACAACGGTCGTCGTCGAGACACTGCGGGAACATGCGGCGCAGGATGGCGCCAATTTGTCAAGTTGTCAATTGCACAACCGTGCAACTCGCTACCTACCGGGCTCGACTGTACCCGAGCGGTGGCGCCGACGGCCGAGTTGAAAAAAGTTCAACTTGCCTACTTGCGGGCTAGGGTTACAGCGCCTAGTATTACGCTCATCGCCGAACGATACGCGCGACGACGCGCACCAACACCCGACGAAGGGGAAGGACCCGATGGGCTGCTTTAGCAAACTGACCGACAGCGACGCCGAGATTCGCGTCTATGTGGCGTGCCTCGCCTGCTACAACGAGGGCCGGCTACATGGCGTGTGGATCGACGCCACGGACGACGCCGACGACATCGACGCGACGCGCGCGGCGCTGCAAGAGAATTGCGGCCACACAGACAACGACTGGGCCATCCACGATTACGAGGGATTCCACGGCGTGCGCCTCAGCGAGTCCGAGAGTTTCGCGAACGTCTCGGCCATTGCCAACGCATTGAGCGAGCACGGCGAAGCGTTCGGGGCGTGGCTCGCGAACGGCAACGACGCCGACAGCGTCGACGCGTTCACCGACGCCTACCGCGGCTGTTTCTCGTCGCTCGAAGCCTACGCCGAGCAGCTCGTCGACGACTGCGGCTACCTGCAAGGCGTGCCGGACGTCGTCGCGCGGTACTTCGACTTCGAGGCATTCGCCCGCGACATGGAGTTGGGCGGCGACGTCTGGACGCACGACGGCAACGACGGCGTGCACGTGTTCGACAACCACTAACCGGAGCCAACCCCCATGCCCTCACAACTTCCCTGGTCGCATTTCCACGTCGACGCCGCCGGCAGAATCACCGGCTTTACCCTCGATCGCTGCGAAACGTGCGGCGGCGAAATCCAGGCGCCCAATAGCGTGAACCTGCACGAGCCGCCGGCGCGCCTGCTCGCGCTCGGCCTCACGCAAGCGGCCAAGCTGCCGCCCGAGGGTTTCTACAACGAGGAAACCGACCGCGAAGCGTGCGACCGCTGCCCACGGCTCGGCGGTATTCCCGAGGCACCCGGGCACGTGCTCGGCTTCCCGCTCAAGAAATAACCGCGAGGAATTCGCCAATGCGTTTGGCTTTGGATATCGCCGGCTGGATTGTGGTCGCCGCTGGAGCGCTCTACTACCTGGCGCTTGCCGCGTGGGCCTGGCACGCCACCTACGTGGAAATCCGGCACTCGTGGAGGTCGTGGCGATGAACGCCGAGCATTGCCAACGCTGGCGCGAACGGCGCGCCAGCTACCGGCCGGCGCGCGAGACGATCCGGCCGAGCGAGTTTGACGTGGCGCGCATGGACGACGACACAACGCCGCGCGCGTTCGTCGAACGCCACCACTACAGCGCGAGCTATCCCGCGGCGCGCGAGCGCTTCGGCCTCTACCGCCGCGGCGCGCTGGCCGGCGTGGCGGTGTTCTCGCACCCGGCCAATGACAAGGTGCTCACGAACACGTTCGCGACGCTGGCGCCGCTCGACGCCGTCGAGTTGGGCCGGCTCGTCTTGCTCGACGAAATCGGCGCCAATGCCGAGTCGTATTTTGTCGCGCGATGCTTCGAGCAGCTCCGCGCCGGCGGCTACCGCGGCGTCGTGAGTTTTAGCGATCCGATCGAGCGCACGAGCGTCACCGGCACAACGGTGATGCCTGGCCATGTCGGCACCGTCTACCAGGCGCTGAACGCGCGCTACCTCGGCCTCGGCACACGCCGAACGCTGTACATCCTGCCCGACGGCACGAACCTGAGCGCGCGCACGCTGCAAAAGGTGCGCGGCGCTGAACGTGGCTGGCTTGGCGCCGTCGCGTCCCTCGTCGAGCGCTTCGGCGTGGAGCAGCTCGGCGCCGGCGCCGATCGTGACGCGCGCATGGACTGGCTACGCCGGGCCGTCATGCCGTTGACGCGCAAGCTGCAACATCCCGGCAATCACAAATACGTGTGGACCTTGGACCGACGCGTGCAGCTCGCCGGCGGCTCGACCGTCTACAGCTACCCGAAAAAAGTTCAGCCAAAGTTGCAGCTCCGGCTTGCGCTCTAGGGTTAATGCGCCTATTATTCTTCTCATGAGGGGTTGCGAATGGTTCGCGCCCCGAGACCCTGGAGACTCGCCGATGCCGTACCCCACGATGGACACCCGCCCCGCTTCGCCGAAGCAAGTCGCGTTTGCGACCCGCCTCACGACCGAGCGCGCCATGCAGCTCGACGCCGCCCGCCTCGGGAGCCTGAGCGCCGCGAGCGCCTACATCGACGAGCTGATGCGCCTCCCGCGCCCGACCGTGCGCACGGCGACGCCGGCTGACCGCGGCATCGTGCCCGGCATGTATCGCCTGGCCAACGGCGACATTTTCAAAGTCCAGGCGTCGCGCGAGGACAAGACGCGTCTTTACGCCAAGGCGTTGACGCCGATCGGCGGCCGGCGCTTGACCGAGACGGACGAGACCGTCGCGTTTGAATTCACGTACGCCGCCGGCGCCATTCACCAGCTCACGGCCGCCGACCGCATGAGCGTCGACGACGCGAAAGCCTTCGGCCTCAAGTTCGGCGTGTGCTGCGTGTGCGGCAAAACGTTGACCGACGCGAAGAGCGTCGCGCGCGGCATCGGTCCCGTGTGCGCCGGCAAGGTCTGACCCCTCACCGCCGGGCCCACACCGGGGCCCGGCGCCGTGCAAAACGTCCAACCCATGCGCAAAATGTCCAACCCCGAACGCTACATAGTCGCGGCCTGCCGCACGGCGCCAAGCATCAACGACCCCGACTTTCCCGTGCACGTTGTGGTCGTCGAAGCGACCTCACGCATCGACGCGCTACGCCAAGCGCGCGACGACTTCAACGACCTCGCGATGCGCGCGGCACGCGCGAAGGATTGGACGCATCTGAAAATCGTCGACGGCCCGCCGGCACTCGCAGAGGACCGCGAGCCATGAAACGCGCGAGCTATCGCGAGGCGGTCCACATCATCGCCCACAACGACGAACCCACCGAGACCGACGTGGAGGAAATCAAGAGCTACACAACGACGCTCCTCATTGCCTGGATTTTTGCGGTCGAACCGGCCAAGGTCGCGCGCGACATCCTGCGCGAGCGCGAAAAACGCGACACCGAGGAATCAGTAAACAGTTAGGCGCTTGCAACCTAGGCGCCTCCCGCCTACCTTCCCAACCGGGCCCGCACCGGGCCCGCCATCCCACCACGTCCCACCTTTTTGGAGTTGTTAGCATGTTGTCCCGTAGCACCCTCACCGCGGCCGCGGCCGCCATTCTCGCCGGCACCGCCGGCCACGCGCAGACGAACACGCTGTCGGCACGCTGGAGCCTCGTCGGTCACACGAACACCACGACCGTTTACGTCGACACCGCGACCATGACGCGAGATGGTCGCCGGGTCACGGCCTGGGTTCGCTATCAGACCGCCACGCCCATCAGCGACCGCCTCGGCAAGAACTACGACGCGCTCGTCGTGCACAACGAGTTTGACTGTGCCAAACGCACTACCGCGTCGGACGTGTGGGCCACCTACACCCCCGCCGGGTCCACCGTCGAGACCGGGATGTTCCCACCCATCCCCGTGCCGGTGATGCCCGGCTCAATCATCGAGGCCGTGCTCGCCACGGCGTGCGAGGGAGTGCCCACCAGGTAACCGAAAAATGCCCAAACCCAAGACGGAGACGCAGCAAATTCTCGCCGACGCCGTCGAGGCCACCGGCCGCTCGCAAGTACGGCTCGCAATCGACGTCCTCGGCGTCAACGACCGATCGTTTCGCGACTGGCTCGCCGGCGCGCCCACGTGGCAACCACTCGTTCGCCTCTGCTGGCTCTTGAGCAAGCACCCGAAGCTCGCCGACGAAATCGAAAAACACTTTCACCCACACGCCGAATGACCCGCGCCACCCCATACCAAAACGCGCTCAAGCTCGCGAGGGCTTACGACTGTCCGGTTTACATCACGGAGCTTGGCGTCAAGCGCGTGAGCTACACCAACGACGCGCCGGAAACGTGGCTTTACAGAATTCTGCCAGACGGCACGATCGAACGCCCGCACGCCGAATAAACGCACGACCCGACCCGTGCGCGGTTGCGCCGGGCGACCAACCCTTCAAGGAGTAGCAGCACAATGCAGTACAGGAGGACGCGCTAATGCGCATTGATTCAAAAGCCACCATCGCGGGCGTGAACGCGAAGGTGCTACGCGACTGGTTTCGCAAGAACGCTCACGTCGGCTTTGACTCGGCAGACGTTGCCGCGCTCGGCACGAACGTGGGCGCGCTCACCGCGGAAGGACTTATTGAGCTGGACCCCGACAGCAGGTATTGCCCGCCTGGAAAGAAGGACGATTGGTACGGACTGACCGAGGCCGGTCGCCGGCTGCTCAACGCGTCAGCGGCGCCATCGTTCACGCGCGCCGTGGCTGAGCAAAAAATGGCAGAACTGCTGGAGCGCGTGAAGGAAGTCAACAGCAACAAGAAGTTCCTCGCGCGAGTTACACGCGTACGCGTGTTCGGGAGCTTTCTCACCGACGCGCCAATGCTCAACGACATTGACCTCGTCGTCGAGACGGAGGACAAGACGGAGTTGGCGCCTGGAGAGAGAGAGTGGACCGAACTGGTGCTGGGACACGAGGACAACAACAACGGGAATTTCCTGACGCGATTGTTTTTCCCGACGAACCAGGCATTGCGCTATCTCAAGTCTGGGTCGCGGCACTACTCTTTCCACCCGGTGACCGACTCCGTGCTCAAGCGGCCGGACGTTCAGATGACAACTCTTTTCGAGCTGAAATAAGACACGTCCCCGAGCGGTGGCGAGCTGCGCGCGCCGCCGGGTTCCCCACGCAGCAACCAACACACCCCACCTAGGAGTAAGCAGCAATGCAGTTCCGAAGCATCTTCGCCGGCCTCGCGCTTGCGACCCTCGCCGCGTGCGGCGGCGAGTCTCCCACCGCGCCGAGCGGGCCAGCAGTTTCGGGCTCGTGGACCATGCGCACCGTCAACGGCACGCCGCTGCCCGTGTCGCTCATTCTCGCTGACGGCACGCAGATCATCGCGCGCTCGTCGGTGCTCACACTGACCGGCGACCGTTCGGGCACCTACCAAGAAGTGATAACGTTCAGCTTCACGGCCACGCCCAACCTGACCTCGGCCGTCAGCGAGACGGGCACGTGGACCGTCGCCGGCAACATCATCTCGTTCGCGACGAGCGACGGCGACCACTACACCGGCACGGTCACCGGCAACACGTTGACCGAGGTGGTCGGCGGGTTCGCGCAGGTGTACAGCCGCTAGCTCGTGGCACCGACGACAACGGCCCTCGGGTTGAACCCGGGGGCCGTTAGCTTTTGACAGTGCACATTTACACCGCCATCGTCGAGCGCGACCCAGAGACTGGCCTCTACGTGGGCCACGTGCCCGGCTTCGCCGGCGCGCACGGCCAGGGCGCGACGCGCGAAGAGCTGGACGCCAACCTGCGCGAAGTCATCGCCATGTTGCTGGAGGACGGTGAGCCCAAGCTGGAGAGCGAGTTTGTCGGCACACAGACCATTCGCGTGCCATGAGCAGAACGCCACCCGAGGACCTCGTCGTCCTCGCGCGCCATCTTGATCCCGACTTTCACACGAAGGCCCTCGGCCCGTGGAACGACACCGAGGCGTGGCGTGCCAACATCCCGCCGTCGCTCAGAAAGATTTGGGGGCGGCTCGACTACTCCGAGCGGCTCGTGGCGTTCGTGCTCGCGACCGAGTTGACGAAGCGCGCCCCGTGAAGCACTCTCCTCGGTATGAGTCTCCCGAAGTGGATTAGGGACGAGCTGGAGTGCGGGCACGACTACCGCCGGCTGTGGGGCGTGCTGTGGAAGCCCACGCGCTTCTGTCGTCACTGCGCAAAGGACGTCGATGTCTGGAGCATCGAGCCGCGCGATCTACAAATTCTGATGGACGACTAAGGCGTGGGTTCCTCGGGCGAGTTTGCTAATCGCGCCCCTTTCTTGAGTCCAGCGGCGTAGCCGATCCCGCCACCGCCGCCGCCGATGAACAGGATGCGCATAATTTCGATGATGAGCTGGTCCTTGTTGCCATACAGCGCGAATCCGACGATCCCGAATAACCCCAGCACGGCGAGAAGCGAAACCCAGAACGCACCACGGTTGTTCTTGGCTTGCATCTGACGCTCGTCCTTGCGGTCTTGCGCCTGGGCTTCGAGCGCTTTGAGGGCAAACTCGTGCGCGGTGTCGACTTTTTTCCGCTCTGTCTCGGCGTTGTACTGCTGGAGCGTCAGTTCGTGTTCGCGCAGTTCGTTCGCCTTTTCCTGCCCGGCGAGAAACTTCGTCAAGATGTCGAGCTGCGCCGGCACGTCCGACGTTCCCGTGAACGTGACGAGGCTTTGCGATGTGACGCCCTTTTTCGGCGGCTCGGTCACCTGCTAGCCGTCTGCCGTGAACGCCCCGTGTGGCCTCGGATGACGTCGAGCTGGCCCGCGGGCTTGGTCACGGTGACGATACGACCAAAGCCAGACGACCCGAGCCGCGGCGGAACGATTATCGCCGACTCGACATCCTTTGCGCGTAGCCGGTACATTCGCGCGAATTGCTTGGGACTCAGCACGGCGATTTGCGACTTGAGCTGATAGCCCCGTTCGCGCTCCGCGCGATGCCTTCGGAACAGGAAGGAGAAGAGAGACATCTTCATACGGGTGCCCGCGGAAAGGTGAGGTGGTGCAAACATACACCCTACTGCGCGCCGCGTGCCAGCTAATCGTTGCGCCCGCCGGACACAAGACTGGCAAGGCCCTCACGCCGCCCGCAAGGGAATCAGATCGAGGCGCAGCAGCTCGCACACCGCGCGCACCTCGCGCTCTAGTGCCTTGATGGCCCCGGCCCCTTCGGCCTCGGCCATGTCGACCAACGCCGGCAATCCGGTGACGATGCTTTCGCGCAGCTCGGCCGGCGTCGCTCGCAGCCCGCGCGCGAATGCTTGCACGTCCGTCGGCTCACCGATGCGAAACAACGGCGAGGCGCCCTGTTGGGGAACGAGCTTGTAGCGCTTCGTGGTCCACACGAGCGCGACGCCGGGATTGCGCCGGATCGCCACACCGCCCGGGTCCTCGGCCTCCTCGGGCAGTCCTGCCTCGCGCCGGCGCATATGGGGCCGTGTGAGAAACGGACACGCGCGCGCCGAGAAGATGGAGCACTCGCGATGCGACGGCGGCTCGGCCGAGACACGATTGACGGCGCACATGGGGCCGATCGTGAACGCGAGGAAAGAGCCCAGCGGTTGGCCGCACACCCAACACAGCCGTTCGGAGACCGCGCGCCGCAACTTGCGCCCGTCCATGATGCGAAACTCAGGGACGCCGTCGATCCATTCGACGAACCAGGGCACGGGATAGCCGCGCGCGTCGACCGGCAAATCAGCGATCCGTCGCGGCAGCGCCGGCAGCTCCGGCCGGAGGCGGTGGTCAGGTGTCATCTGCAGAAGCTCCCAAAAGGCCCGCTGGCGCGCTCGCGAGCCGGGTTGAGGGTTGTGATACTCCCAACACGCGAAACGCAGCGCCAGGCGCCGTAGCGGCTTGCTCCAGAGCCTTCTGGAACTCACGCCGCGCAATCGCTTCGCCAATCGCGTCCTCGACGAACATGCGCGTGCCGCCGGCGGCGGCGTACGCATAGGCGACCGCCTCGCCGAGCGCCTCGCGCACGACGGCCACCGACGGGTAGATCATGCCCGACGCAGGGTTGTACTTCGCGAGCTGGCCAATCGCGCGCACGACACTGTCGACGTCGACGACGGTCGGCTGATTGGCACCGACGGCGCGACGAATGACGGCCGGCGGCGGGATGAACTCGCCGGTGTGCGTCTTGACGACGCGCGCCGTCGCGACCGCGAGCTGGTCGTCCGTGAGGTCCTCCAGCGCCGCGGCGTAGACCGAGACGCGCGCATCGTCGACCGTGCCGGCGAACGCTCGCCCAAGAACCTTGAGGCTCACGCCCACGGCCTTAATGCTTGCCATGTTGACCCTCCAGACGCGCTACTGCCGCGTCGATTGCCGTGTCATTCCGTGCGCCGCCGGCGAGCTTGGGGAAGGGCCGTGGCACGGGGTGCACCGCTGACTCGATGTACCGACGCATTTGGCGCAGGTTGGGGTTTTCCGCAGCGCCGTTGCCGAGGTAGTCGCGAATCGCCTCGCCGAGCTGCGCGGGTGTGGCCAGGATATGGCCCGGCATGCCGTCGAGCGACGCCGACAGATCGGCCGCCCACGTGACGGGCGATGGGACGAGCGCGAGCAGCGCGCCGAGCGCCTCGCGGTCGATGTCGGTTGCAAGGCGTCCGGCCAGCGCGACGGTCGCGTCTGCCACCGCGCGCGCGGTGGTGGTGGTAGTAGTTACCGTATCGTCTCGTATCGTCTCGTTTCGTTCGCGCGCGCGGGGACCAACATCCGGCAACGGTTGCGCAACGGTTGGCATGTTGTTGGTTGGTTGTTGCGCAACATCTTGCGTCGGTCGCCCAACATTCTGCAACTGCTGGCGAACACGTTCACGCTTTTCGCGGAGCCGGGAGCGTTCCGTTGCCCGGCGTAGCTCCAGCTTGCCGGCGTAGTCGTCCCACTCCTTCACGCGTCCGTCGGGGTCGATATGTGACGAGCGAACGAATGCGGCGAAGGCCCCGCGGCGTCGGTGCCAGCCCGCCCAATCTTCGAGCTGTCCGTCGGAGAAAGTTGACACGTCACCATTCGTTGAGTGTTGGGACACCGATCCCCAAAACTCGACGAGCAGGCCGATGGCCTCGTGGCGCGTGATACGGAGCGCTTCGGCGCAGCGACTCACCACTGGCTTATGCGCGATGTTGGCGTGGACGCGAATCCAGGGTTCGGCCATAGGCTAGGGCCTCGGGCGAAGGGACGCGGGCGAGACGCGCCGATCGACCACGACGCCATTGCGGCGCTTCACCCGGATTGTGACGCGTGTTTGGTGCACGGCGATGATGACGCCGTCAACGAAATAGCCCACGCCGTAGCCGCCCCGCGGGACGTACCACCACGACACGAGCTGCCCGGGGGTGAGGGGAAAGGTGAGGGACGAGGTGAGGGCCCAGCTCACGGTTCGCCCCCCGCGTGCGCGCGGTTCGGCGGCACGACGAGCGAGCGCACTTCCTGCCGCGCCTCGGTGATGGTGTCGAGTAGGAGGCGCAGCTCAGAGGTCTTGAGCGTGACCTTGGTGCGCAGCGCGAGCGGGCCCAGGGTCGCGATGACCCTCGTGAGCAGGGCCTCGGCGCGGGCGACGGCGGGGGGAGTAACCGGCGCCGTCACGCAGAAATCCCCAAAAGTTGGGAATAGTGCGACGCCGGTCCCTCACTTTCTCCCTCACCCCCCTTACGCAGAATCGCGTAAGTGTATGACCCGGGCGGGTTTCGAACCCGCGACCTACGGATTAAAAGGTCGTCCAGGGTCGAGTTGCGAAACTCACAACTTTCGTGTTTTGAGAGGGAAAACGTGAGAAACATTGCAGTTACCGAATGGCGTGAAATGGCCCGAAATGGGAACACGTCCCTCACTTTCTCCCTCACCCGGAAACACTCATTACAGGATGCTCAACCCGCCTTTTTCGGCCGCCGTTTGGGCGCGGCGGGCATCAGTCCGACCGCCGGGCCGAGCACCGCGGCGACGGCATTGGAGACCTGTTTGGCGCTGCGCCGTTTGGCGTAGTCGGCGGTCATAGCCGGGGTCTTGTGCCGCAGGGCGTGCTGGACGTGGACCGTCGGGGCCTCGTCGACGCCGACCGCCGCGTACAGATGTCGAAGGTAGTGCGGCGTGCACTTGATGCCCGTCGCGACCTCGGCGGCCTTGAACGCCTTGTAAATCTTCTTGTAGCGCGCGTCATACTGCACGCCGGGATAGACGCCGGCGGGCCGCGCCGGCGCCGGTGCGAGCCGGCAGGGGATCGCCTGCCGCACGAGGTCCTCGTACCCCTCGGGAATGGCGGCTGGGTCCTTGTAGCCAGGAATGGTGATGAACCCGTGCCGCACGCTCGTGTCGTCGAGCTGGAGGTACTCAGCGATGCGCATGCCCGTGAACGCGAGCACGAATGCCGTCGGCTGTACGGCCTCGTTGAGCGCGGCCATGAGCACCGGCCATTCCTCGTGCGGCTCAATGTCGCGCGCCGCCGCGGTCGCGTCCTCGTTGGCTCCGAGCGCCTTACAGACCTTGTGTCGATACGGGTGGTGCTTGTTGTCGAGAAACTGCGTCAGGAAGGCACTCACGCCCCGGCGCACATGGTTGCGCGACGCCGGCGACAGATCGCCCATCGCGGCCCACAGTGCGGCCCATTTCGTGGTCGCGAGGTCGCGAACTTGCGACTTCGGCGACAGTCCGGCCGCGACGCCGTACGTGCGCAGTTGGTCGAACACGAGCGCGTAGCGTTTGCGAGTCTGGATGCCGGCGGGCCCGGGCTTGCCCATCTTCGGCAGTGTGACCGCAAAAGCCCCCTGGTCGTCGTCGCCCTCACCGTCCCACAGCAGACGCGCGAGCGAGATGTCGGCGCCGAGGTCGTCGCGACCGATGCGCTTGTCGCGCTCGGCCTGTCGGAGTTCTTCCCAGGTGATGCGATCGTCGGCGAGGTCTTTGATCGTGGTGAGTTGCCCCGCCTCAATGAGTCGCTTGAGCAGTCCCTTTCGCGCGGTGTGCTCGGCGGTCGTTGTCGCCCCGCTGCGCTTCTGAAAGCGCCACGGCGGCGTCGCCGGGATGATGACGTCAATACGATCCTTGATCGCTTTCTTGCGCGCGGCGGCCATTAGCGGGCGCCTCGCTGCTCGTCGAGCCACCGGAGCACGTCGACTTCCCACCAATACGGGTCGCGACCGAGCTTGCGCTTGGCGTCCGGCGCAAAGTTGTTCTTGATCCACCAGAGGCTTTTCCGAAACGCGCCGGTCTCGTCACGGCCGAGCAGCTCCTGCACGTCGCGCAGGAAGTACATGCGCCCGCGCTCGGCGAGCGGCACCGGGTGGGACGGCTCTTGGCGCACGTTCGCGAATCGCTGAGCGAGGGTTGAGGACCTTGGCACGGGAAGGGGACTCCAAAGGGTTGAGAGTTGCAACTATTCCAACCTTACGCCACTGCACACTTCGCGTCAAGCAACGGATTCAATCCCTCACAATTCGATTCTACTAAGCTCTTGCGTCAATCGCCGCGAAACCGTGCCGCGTCCTTACAGGTCTCGAAATGCGATCGACCGCGGCCATCGTGCGTCACCTGCCCCGGGGCCTTGAACGCGTCGAGCTGCCGCGGGTCGTAGATCGGCGTGGGCCGTACGCCGCCCTCGACGTCGCAGTCGACGGGCATGCGGCGCCCGGCCTTAGTCGTGATCCAGTAAATCACCTTGGCGCACGTCTCGCTCTTGCACTGCTTGGCCGGCGTCCCGGCCGGCACGGTAAAGAACTGCGGAGCGCGTTTCGGCTTCTCCGGCTTATCCATTGTCGTCGACGTCGCCAGCGAATCGGAAGTGCCCGCGGTCGTCGTCGCCGTCGTTGCGCTGTGCGAGCTTCGCGTCCTCGATGGCTTCCTCGTCGGCGATCTTCGCGCGATTCGTTTCGGCTGCATCTTCGATCGACGATTCGAGCGAGTGAATCAGCTCGCGCAGTCCCGCCTCGTCATTCGTGTTGCCGTACCAGGCGCGATAGGACACGCGCGCCGGCGCCGGCAGGGCAGGGTGCGATAAGAGTTTCTGGACAGCAGTGTGCAGCGCGTCGAGCGGCTTGGGCTCTGTGGCCGGCTCGGCCTCGGTCGATGCCGCGGCCTTGGCCGCCTTCTCGGCTTCCTTCTCTTTTTCCTTCTCGGCCTTGAGGAGCTGCGCGGCGCGTTGCAGCTCGCTCCGGCGCGGCGTCATTCCGGCTGACTCGATTTCCTTCTCCACGGCCGCGAGCACAGCGTCGAGCATGCGCAGCGATAGGTCGCCCATCGGCTTGCCCTTGTACTTCTCCGGCGTGCGCCACGGGAACGGCACTTTGCGCGCGTCGTCGAGCGTCATGTCGGCGGCGGCCGCTGCGGCGGTGCCCTGCGAGCGTTCCTCACGCGTCGCCTCTTCAGCCGAGACTTCGCCCATCGCCACGAGGTTCGACACGGCGCGATTGTCGGCCCGGGTCTGTGCCGTCGCAATCGCGTCGGCGATCGAGATTTTGCGCCGGCCGCTCTCTTCGTCGGTGCCGCACGCGCCGGTCGCGTCGGTCGTCTGCCCCCACGGTGCCGTGCCGCGCACCGTGCACGACGCGACAAAGATTGACTCGCCGGTGGTCTCGTCGACGAGATAGCGCTCCGAATGGTCGATGACCGAGGTCGAAATCCCGAAGTAGCGCGCGAGCTTGCGCCAGGCGCTTTTCTTCTTGAACGATCGACCCGACTCAACCTGAATGTCATTCGGGCCTAAGAGCGCCCCACACGCGGCGTCGTACGCGCCGGCGAGCCGGTTCTGGAGCTTGAGTGTGTCGGGGTTCTCGATCAGCGTGAGGTAACTGCCCAGCGTGCGCTTGTTGATCGGGGCCGGCAACCGCGGGTCGGCGACGGTCGCCGCAACCGTGCCGTCAGTAGGCGCTAACGCGTGCGTCATCGGAGAGTCTAGGTGAAGGGAAGAGTTGCGCAACCAACGTGTTGTGATATTCAGTCAGGCCATCAAGTCATTTAGCGAATGCGCACGTGCGAGCCCAGGTCGACACTAATCGTTTCGGGTAGCGGCTCGTGCCGTTTCCAGGCCGCAAGCACCGCCTCGCGATCGAGCGAGTAAAGGACGGTCTCCACACGGCGCACATAGGGACGCGCCTCGTCAAGCGCATACAGCTCGGTTGCGGTGAGCGCGGTGGTGACACTCGGCTGACTGTTTTGTTGAATGGCCACGGTCGCGAGCAGTCCGTGCACTTTGGTCTTGCCAAGCGCTTCTAAGCAGCGCTTTAAGTAGCTCTTCAAAGAGTCGGCAGCGCGCTCTTCCCGTTTCGCTAACGCGTCGAGTCGGTCGCGCTCCTCCTTCACCGCTTTGGCTTGTGCGAGTCGCTCCCGGATGTAGAGGCCCACGCGTTCAATCTTCTCGTCAGCCTTCCCGTCGAGATGATCCAGCAGTGCCTCAATCTCTGGCGTCAGCTCGCCCTCAGACTCTTCGAGCCACTTGTCGAGAATGTCGCGAGCCTCGACAATCTCATAGAGTTTTAGACTGCTGGATGGCATGAGCGTGTCCTCACGACAAGGCAATCACTACTTCCTAAAGCTCTTTAGCGCCCTAAAAACGTTCTTCAACCTCTTCCAATGCTTTCAACGCCTTTTAAGGAGTGACCGGCGAACCCAAACTGTTACAGAGTGTCAGGAGTTTCCTTACGCGCTCCGCCGAGTGGGTCGCTTGCGCGGCGGTTTTGTCGAAGAGGTTTTCGCGAAATAGCGATGAATTAGTTCGTCGATCGCCGCATTAAGTCGCCTGCCGCCTGCTCGAACACCTGTTAGAACAAGGTTCAGATGGCTAACCGTGATGCCCTGGTCAGACGCCCATTTGGTATACGTGAGGCTAGCAAGTCTTAATGCCGCGCCGAACCGCTGCTTGCGCGACGGTAAGGGAGCATGCTTGCCAGACGAGAAGTGGGACGGTATTGTCATTTATGCACCGTGTGCATGTCGACTTGTGCAGATAATGGTTGCGAAATTCCCAACTCGCAACCCCCAAGTTGCGATCCGTGCTTGCTGCCTGCCGACCTCTTCCCTTCCGCCTTGTGTCGATCAAAGCTGAATTAGCCATTCAACGCATCCGTCGCGGCGAACGCGTCTTGGCCGTACGCGAGGCACTCGGCATCAATGGCGATGAATTCGCCGAGCTGCTCCGGCGCCACCTGCTCGCGTACGGCATCGACCGGAAATACGACAAGGCCAAGGTCTCCCGCATGGAGAGCGGCCGTCGCGATCTATTGGCCGAGGAGCTGGCCGTGATCGCGAGCGTCGACCCTGAGCAACGCGGCATGCTCTGGCTTATCTTCGGCGAGGCCGCGCGCGGCGACGCGACGAAGCACTTCCCAAAGCCACACCGGGGACAGGCCTCGGCCGCACGGCCGGCGCGCTCCCGACGCCGCGGCGGTGGCGGCGGCCGCTCAGGCTAAGCGCAGCGGCTCACGCGCCGGCGGGTCCACCTCGTCGAGCCACCCGAGGAGCTTGTCCTCCAGCTCCAGGCGATTGGCGCCCCACGGCACCACAACCTCGGTGAGTTTCCGGCGCTGCGAGGTTATCACGAGAAGCACGGCTTCGCCTTCGGGACCGACCCACGGCGCGAACGATAGGCCGCGGGGCAGTGGCTCGACCAGGCACGGGGGCGGGACAGGCGCGCTGCTCTTGCGGGACATAGGACGGCGCGAAGTTGGGAGTTGCAAAAAGAGATGTTGGGGGGCACACAACATGCCAACCCCTCCCGGTTCGCGCCAGGGAATCGACCGTGGGACCAAGGGCCAATCCCGATTGACTTCGCGCGGGCGCGGAGTTTGACGCCGGTTACTCGTCCTCGCTGCGCGCACGCTCGCCGTCCTGACGCGCGCGCCGGCGCTCGACGATCATGTCGAAGCGCAACGCTTTCAGATCCTGCGTGCAGTCGACGCACAAATACTGGTCGTCGAACCACGCGACGTACTCGCCGACTGACAGCGCGTGGAGCACATCCAGCAGTTGGTCGTCCGTCAATGCCGGCGTGTGTTCCGCCTGCGGCGAGGCCTCGAAGAACACGCCGCCGCACAGCGCGCACCGATCGTGATTTGCCGCCCGTCCCGTCGCCTGGGTGAGCAGGGGCGTCACGCGTGGCCCTCGGAATCTCTGGCGTCGAGCGCGGCGGCGCGCAGCTCGTCGAGCTGTCCGGGCAGTAAGCCGCCGAACCGCGTCGGCTCGCCGCGGCGCTTCGCTTCGCGCGCTGCGTCGAGGGCACACGTGGGACACACAATCGCCGCGCGATCGAGCACCTGCCCTGCGCTGGGCGAGACCCACACGAGCGTGGGGCAACAACTGCACGGCGCAACGAAGCTGCCTTTCACTGGCGTGAGCCCGGGCACGACGGGCAGGCACACAAGCATCAGCGTGTGGTCAGGCATTCGCGGGGGGATCGTCCAAGTTACGCAACAGCGCTTCGATGCGGTCGAGCCGCGCGAGCACACGCCGCTGGAGCGCCGCATACGTCCGTCGCGGCGTGATGACATCTTCCAGCTCTCGCCGGATAGCGCGCACGTGTTTCAAAATGTTCGTCTCTGGTCTGCCCATTCGCGAGACCGTTAGCCCGAGGAATAGTTTCGGATGAGGTGCCACTCGGCTGGTTTGCCGAGCCGCTGCGCATACTTCGCGGTCCAGCACCCGCCGCTCTTCACGTGCGCCGTCGTGTTGCAGTGATAACACTTCTTGAATGTCATCCCGCCGAAGTCGCTCGGGAGCACGTCCACGATGATGTTGTGCACGATGTCGGCGTCCTCGGCGATGCGCATGTTGCGCTCTTTATAGCCAGTGTCCCACGAGAGGCGCTTCGGTTTGTGAATGCGCATCGGGATGCCGAGCAGCTCCGCTTCTTCTTCGGCGTAGATGTCGGCGCCGCCGAGGTGACAGCCGCCGCTCACCATCAACGACACGGCCGGATCTTTGAGCAGCGCGTGGATGATTTCGCGCGCTTGCTCCTCGCCCGCCTCTGTGAACTTCGCCGCCTCAGCGCCGACGATGCCGATGACCATGTCAGTAGTCGCTGGATTCAACCCACCACATATGGCCGCAGTCGGTGTTGACGCAGCGATATTGCTCGTCCTCGAACGCGCCGTCGTCGGATTCCCAGAGGCGCATCTCGACGCCTGACTTACAGCGCGGACAGCGCACGGTGATGGTGAGGTTCCAGTCAGTGACGAACTTCCCCTTCGGTGGTTTGCTGACGGCCTGGTCCGGCTCAACGCCGTAATCTGTGTCGTTGTCGTCGATCATTCGCGCATCATCTCCTCTAGCTCGCGCAGCTTCGCCGCCCATTCGCGACGCCGGCGTTCGTGGCGACGCTGGAGAAACATGGTGCTCCCGACGTTGAATACCGTGGCGCCGAGCAGAAAGAGCGCCTGGCCGTAGGCGCGTCGGATGTAGCACAGCACGCACAGGAACAGCAGCGTTGCCGGCACGGCGATCGAGAGCACGTTCGTCACGCGCTCCATCACGCGGAGGAGCCGGTCCTCGCGCGCCTCGTTCACGACAGTTTTTCCTCCTGCTCCTGCTCCTCGCGCAGACAGTCGGGACACAGCGCGCGTGACGGGTGCGTGAGTGCGTGCCGGTCGCACTGGACCATATCGAGCGGCCGTTCCTGCTCGGCATCATGGATGGCCCACAGCACGTCCTCCGAGGTGAATTGCCATTGATTGTCCTGCACCGGAGCGACGAGCAATCGCTTCACGTCTTGGTAGCAGTGCAGGGCGCGCTCGCGCCACCACGGGGCGCCCTCAGTCTCCAGTACGTGCAGGCACAGCGCGAGCGCCAACTGCGCCGGCCCGCTGCCCTCGTAGCCCCACTCGAATCCCGTCGGACTGTGCTTGCGAACGTCGAGCCGCACCGGCAGCGGAACCAGTGAGCCGGGCACGCCCTCCTCGCGCACGGTCACCAGTATCCCTGTCCCGTGACCGGCCTCCCGATTTCCAACGTAGATATGTCGTCGCATTGTCCGGCTCTCGTCATGACCGTGGGTCGAACAGGGTCGCGAAATTTGGATCGACGAGCACGTCGCGCACGCCCTTGGCGTCGAGATAATCCACGAGCACCAGATACAGGTCGCGCAGCGGGATTGGTGGCATGTGCGTCTCGCCGCGCATGGTGGCGACGTTGAGTGTCGCAATCATCGCGCGCGTTGCCTCGCGCAAGGCCAGCGACATCCCGCGCAGCTTGTTGTAGCGCTTCGCCGGTGCGGCCGCCTTGGCTGACGTCGCCTCGCGCGGCGCCTCTGGGCTCGGTGCGTGGCGCGCCGCCGCCTTTGCCGCCGATCCGAGCGCCCTGCGCGCCTTGTTGACCATCCCCGCACTCATGCGCGGGCCGTGCATGTAGCGCGTGAGCGTTTTCAGATCGAGCTTGAGCGCCTTCGCGAGCGCCGGCAGGATGGGGTGATTGGGCCCGAGCTGCCCGGCAGAGAGTCGCGACATCGTGGCCGGCGAGATACCGAGCTGCTTGCCGAGCGCTGCCACCGGCATCCCACTCTGCTCGACGAGCAATCGCGTGAGCGGGCTCCCGTGCCGGCTCCCGCCGTGACGGCCCTTTGCCTTGGCCTTGAGCTTTTTGGCAATTTTCCCATTGCGCGTTTTCGCACCGCGCGGCAGCGTGCCCTTGGCGAGCTGGGTTTCGATCTTCTGTACCCACCGCGCGTCGAGCGGCGCTGCTTTCGCGAACGGTTGCAGCGTCTCCAGCGAGACGCCTAGCTCGCTCGCAAACCGCGGGAGAATCGGCGAGTTGGGCGCGATGTCGCCCGTGTTGAGTCGCTGCGCCGCGGTGCGGTAGAGTGCTGGCACGGCCTTGAGGCTCTCAAAGCCTCGACGCTGGAGCCACGCGCCGAATGTGTCGGGGGCGAACTGCACGATGCCCGGCATTTAGAGCGCCTCCGCTAGCTCGCGCTCTGCCTTCTTTTGCAATCTCGCAAGGTCCTTCGCGAGCGCGCGCAGTTGTCGGTTGGCGCCGAACAAGTTGCTGTAATACGTCAGCGAGCGTTGGAGCCGGCGCACGACTTGCGCCTTGACTTGGTCACGGAACTCGGGCCGCGCCAGCGCCGACTGCATGCTCAGAAGCACGCGCTTGCCATCGTGCTCCGGGTGCGCGACGTAGACGAAGGCCCGCGTGCGACTCACTTCTCCGTTCTTCTGGACCATGAGATTTTTCACAAGCGACTTCGCTTCGTGCCGGCGCCACTTCTCCGCGGCCTCGGGATCATTCCACGTGAAGCCCTCGTGGAGCGGGCAATCGCGCTTGCGCGCCGCGGCGACAATTTCTTCGGCCGTGACGTGTTCCTTGCGATCGTCGATGAGCGCGTCGAGAAACTCGCCGACAGCTTGCGCGTCCAGCTCGCGGTGCATGGTCATCCGAAGGGCGTACTTCGTCGAGGGCATAGGGGGAACTCTCTGAGTGGGTTGGGGGAAACCAGGGGGAACAGCAGGCTCGGAACAGCAGGCTCGACAGCGATGCGACAGCGCACTCCCGATCACTTCAGACGGAGCGGCTACATCGCCGGAGGGGCAGGTTGCCGATTGCGCAACCATGTAGTTGGGATATGTATGCATGGGCGCCCCGCTTAGCAAGTGTGCACCGTTCGCTTTCGCACGTGTTACTGCCTGGTCTGAGGTCATGAGCGTTCCCATATAAACGCTCGTGTGTGGCCGGACCCGCAACAGTCTCGCGCCACCACACGCAAAAGCGCCACAACCCCCCAAATTTTTCGGCCGCGGGGCGCGATCGAGCGGCGCCCGGGCCCAAACGATGCGATTTCGCAGAGTTTAGAAAGTCCTCATGACTAGATTTATGGTGTAAGATCAATCATTCATCTTTCCTCATGAGGGTTGCAACACATGGCTCGCGTCACACGAAAGGAATGGTACCGCCGCGTCAACGCCACCTGGCCCGAGACGGTCCCCGCGCTCACGGCAGGGGAGGCGGTGCGCGCCGCTAAGCGATTGTATCGCTACGTCTCGGGCGCGACGTGGCGCGGTCCCGTCATCGCCACGAGCGGCAACCGCTACAGTGGATGGCGGTGGGTGAAGAGCGAGGAGCACGGCGTGCGCCGCGCGCTCGTCGTCAACCCGGGGCGCGGTTGGCGTGACCTCGTGCACGAACTGTCGCACACGTGGGAGTCGCACGCCGGCACGCACGGCCACAACGCTGCGCACGCGCGGCTCGAAATGCGCATGATTAAAGAAGTCGTCCGGCGTGGCTGGTTGGACGGAAAGCTCAAGAGCGCGCCGAAGCCGGCGCCGGTGGCGGTCGATGCGCGCGCGGTCAAGATGGAGCGCACTGCCGCGGCCATCGAGCGCTGGGAGAAGAAGCTGCGCCGCGCCGAGAACGCGCTCAAGAAGCTGCGGCGGCGGCAGCGGGCTTACGAACGCCAGGCCGCGCAAGTGGCCGCATGATTCACGCGGCACGCATCACTGACCGGGGCGACGTCTTTTGGTTCGCGTCGCTCGACGGCGAGTCATGGGTCGGGGTGAATCAAGACCCACGGCCAACGACCGAGGCCGAGATACGGCGCATCTTGAACGGCAACGGGAAGTGGCGACCCATGACGGCGACGCGCGGCTTCCTCCAGCGCTGGGGCGCCGAGTTCTACGATCGCTGACCCGAGGCTAGTGCTCGACACGCGCCACCAAGGGCCAGAACGAGGCGATGATGAGCGCCAGCAAGATCAGCCCAACCACGAGGTTGAGCATGGTGCTCGTCTGCGCCGACGGCGCTGGGCCGAAGAGCTTGAGCGCGGCGATGTAGACGAGCACCACGACGAGCGCGATGATGAGCGGTACGAAGTTCATAGGGTCCTCCGGTGAGTGGTGTCGGGCATTCGGTCCCGAGCGTAGCTTGCCGGCATGATCGCCCCTGACCCTTTCATGCGCCGCGGGCGCATGGTCGTCTACGCCGGCTGCTTCCTGCTCGTGGGCGGCTGGGCGTTGCTGACGAAAGACGAACGGCCGTGGACGTCGCGCTCGCCGGTGCAGCGCTACCTGCTCACCGCGACGCTGCTGCTCTTGCTCGTGAGCATGTTCGACACGTCGGCCTAGGGATTGGAGAGCACGGCGCCGACGCGGCCCGTGACGTTCGGCAGGAGATACTTCGCCCGCTGCTGCACTTGGAGTGCGCGCGCGGCCTGCTCCAGTCCTTGCTCGCCACCCGGTGCGACGAGCCACTGCGAAATCAGATCGTCGATGACCTGTTGGCGCGCGTCGCGGTTCCCCTGCATGATGCCGCGCACAAGTCGGATCGGCAGGCCCGTGAGGGTGTGCGCCTTGAGCATTTCATCAACGATGGGATGCTCACTCGCGAGCGCCTCGCGCAGGGATGCAACGGCCTGCCGCGGCTGCGTCGCCGAGCCGCTGGTGGGGAGGACAAAGTTGTTGAGTGCTTGCGCGGCGTCGGCGGCGCTGACGAACCCTTGGAATGCCGTCGCGTCCTCGGCCTCGGGGAACGCGCCCGCGATCTGTCGCAATCGCTCGGGCGACTTCGCGAAGAACCGGCCGGGCGATTTGATGCGTTGGCTCGCCGCTTCCCATTCGCCGAGCAGTCGCGCCGCGTGGCCTTGCTGAGCGGCGCGGGCCTCGGCGGCCGGGAGCGCGGCACGCGCCGCCTCGATGCTCGGGAGCGAACGGCCGGCAGCCGCTTGCTTCGCCGTCGGCGCGAGCTTCGCCGTCAGTGCCCCGTACCCGAGCTGACGCGCCGCGGCGTCTGGTGCGAGTGCCACCTCCGGCGGTGCGATGAGCGGCGCCAGCTCCGGCGGCATCGGGCGCGACGGTGTGAGGAGCGCGGCACGGAACGCCGCCGGCGATTCCGGGTCGCCTGTCGCGAGCGCCACGCGCCGGCTCCACTGTGACGTCGGGTCGCCGAGCTGCTTGAGGAGCCCCACGCGCGACCCGCCTTTTCGGAAATAGTCAGCGATCGACGCTTGCCCGGCAGACTGGAATGCTTCGCGCTCACTCGGCGACGCCTTGGCGACGCGCGCCTCGATGGCATCGAGTGACGTGTTGAGCGCGCCGCGCCGGCTCGTGGGATCGAGCGTCGCGTGCGTGAGGTTCCGGCCCAGCTCTGTCATGTCGATGTGCCGCGACTGGTTCGCGAACACGTCGTCGGCTTTCGCCCACAACGGATTCGCACGCAGGTCTTGGCGCGCCGCTTCCCAGAGTCGGAGCGCGCCGTGCGCTTGCGTCGCGAGCTTCCCGCCCTGGCCGTCGTTCACGCCGAGCTTGGCGACCTTCGCGAAATACTGCTTCGCGTAGTGGATGGTCTCGGGATCGTACTCGCGCGGTTCGGGCACCGCCGGCGGCACGGCCTCGGTGGCGACGGGTGCGTCGCTCCACGGAATTTCCTTGCCGGCCGCCTGCATGGTGCGCAGCGCGCGGTCCCACGCCTCGGGGCTTATGCCTTCCATCGGCGGCGCCGGCGGCACCTTCCCCGTGGGCACGACGAGCGCGGGCAGCTCGCCCGCTGTGGCGCCTGGCGGGCGCGCTGGAGCACGAACGGGCGCCGGCGCGGTTGGGAGTTGCGCTACCGGCGCCGCGGGCGCTGGCGGGGCTGCTGGCGCGAGTGGCGGCGGTGCCGGCGCGGGCGGAGCGACGGGTATGTGCGGCGCGAGCCCGATCGCCGGCGGTGCCTCAGCGACTGGCGTGCCTCCGAATGACGCATGGAAAATGTCAGGGATCGTCTGGAACTCGGACGGCCCGAACATGTTGCCTTCGTCCGCGATCGTCTCCTTTGCCACGTTGCCAAACTTCCGAAACGCCGCCTTGACCGTGCCCGCCTTGTTCGTTTCGAGGAACTGTGCGAGCTGCGTCGCCATCGGCGACCGTGGCGCGACGTCGCCAAAGAGGCCGTGCTGCGACGCGAGGTCGCCCACCGTCATGCCGAGGTCGCGAGCCTCGCCGAGCATCTGGAGCGCTTCGGTCGTGAGCGACGTGATGTCGAACTTGGTGCCGCGCGTCGAGACGATCGACGGAATCGCGTGCTCCAACTTCTGGAGCACCGCCGGCGGTGCATCGAGCAACACCGCGGGGCGCGTGACGGCCGTCGACAGCAACATGTGCCGCACGGCGTTTCGTCCTTCTTGCGTGAGCGCGCCGCCGGCGTCGATGTGGCGTGACAGCTCGTCGGCGCGAATGACGCCATCGTGCACGAGCTGCTGCACGAACTTGCGGCCGTCAGCGGTGCCGAGAAAGTCGTTGACCGTCGTGTTGGGATCGAGCGTGTCGGCGAGCCGCGCGAGCGCCTCGGGCTTTTGCATGAGCGACGCCGCGCGCGCGGCGCCTTCCTCCGCGGTGCTCTTGCCTTTCGTCGCGACTTCATCGGATAAGCGATTCAGCTCTGCCCAGCGCGCGGGACCCGCCGCGGTCTCAGCGGGATCGGCGAGGACGCGCACGAGCATCGGGTTCGGCACACGATCGACCGCCGCGGGGTCGATGCCATAGTCGGCGGCGCGCGCCTTGAGCTGCGCCACGTAGGCGCTGTGTCGCTCGGGCGCGTGCTCGGCGGCGCGTGAGAGGAGCATCGCGCGCTCGTTGCCGGCGACGACGGTGCCGTTCGGCAAGATCGTCGGCACACCTTCGCTCAACATCTCGGACGGGTTGAGCGCGATGTCCGGCGAGAATTCATGCGTGCGCCGCTGCACGGCCGCCTGAATGCCTTTGTTGCGCAAGTAGTCGCGACCCTGTACGCCCTCGGGATAGGCCGGGTTGGGCGCGAAGCTGAATGGATCGTGGGACGGCTGCACGTCGGCGCGCGATACGATGCGATACTCGACGGGAAGCGCTTGGCCGTCGCGCATGATTGCTCGGCCGGCACGCCCCGAGGCGCCGGGAATGCCGCCGACGTTTGACGTCATGAGCGCCGGTGCCGGCGGCGCCACAGTAGTAGGGGGGACTGACACTGGAGCTGCAACAGGTGCTGCGGGCGCGATCGGCGTGGGAGTTGGACGCGGTTGGCCGAGCGCTTCGCCGGCAGCGCGTCGCTGCGCGGTCTGCTCTTCGCCGAACCGGAACGCGAGCTTGCCCAAGTCCGTCTCAGCCAACGCATCGAGCGCCGGCGACTCGACCGGCACACTCGACGCACGCGCCGCGCCGAAGTTCTCGGCAGCGGTCTGCGAGCGCGCAAGGCGCTGCGCGAGCAACGTCGGAATGTTGCGTTGCGTCGGCCCGCCGGTGATGCCTTCCCACGCCGCGATGGCGTCGGGCGCTGGCGGCTCCGGCTCGGCTGCACGACGCGCCAGCTCCAGCTTGCGCGCCGCCACAGCGGTCTCGTAGTCGCCTTGTGCCGCGGCGTTCGCCGCGACGCGCGCTGCTTCGTCCTCGCCGAGCCCGCGCGTCAGTGACTCGCCGGCGCCGCGCGTCATTCCGGTGCCGCGCTCCAGTCGCGACGTCACCACATCGCGCATGCGTTGCCCGCGCTCGGTGAGCGCTTTCGTGATGCGCGCGCCGGCGACGGTTGGCTTGGACGCGATGTCGCGCGCGACGCTGCGCACCGCCGGCCCTTGCACGTCGATCGGCAACGTCGGGAAATCACTCGGCGCCTCGGGCGCGACGTGTCCCGTGGCAATGTCCGTCTCGATGAATGGCGCGAGCTGCTTCGCCGCGGCGCCCTTGGGGCCAACCGATGCGGCGTACGTGGCGAGCGCCTTTCCGACGCGACTCTCGGGCAGCGCTTCGGCCGCCTTCGACGCGACGTAGCTCGCCACCTTGGGGACGCCGATCGCTCGTCCGAATACCGCGCCGCCGCCGATCAAGGGGACAAGGGCCGCTCCGGTGCCGGCGCCGAGCAACGCGCCGCCGCCAGTGCTCAGGGCGTAGTCTAAGGGACCGCCCTCGGCATCACCGGCGCCTTGGACCGCGCCGAACTTCGCGCCGGTCTTGGCCGCCTGCCACATCGCTTTGCCAACCTTCGCCCCAGCCTTCGCGAGCTTCGCGCCCTTCGTCAAGGCGACCGCGGTTTCCGGTGCTGCCTCGGCCGCGGCCACCTCTGGCGCTGCGGCGCCCATCGTCGCCACGATCGGCGCCAGGCCGCCGGCGATTTCCCAACCGTATTTGCCGACGGGATGTGCGCTCTCCCACTGCGCGCGCGCCTGGTTGATCGCCGCTTTCCGTTGCTCGTACTCGGTCCCGATCGAGGCGCCGCTGCCGAGCCGTTTCATTTTTGCTAATGCCGCGTCGACCGCCGCCCGCGTCTTGACGTCCCAATGCAGCATCGCGCCGCGCAAGAACTGATCGGTCGCGCCGTAGTCGTACGTCGGCGGCTCGTCACCCCACGCGCCCGAGGTGCCACTGCCCCCGAATCCCTCGGCGGGGGCTGGTGCCGTCGTCCCCGCGCCGCGACGGCGCAGCAGCTCGGCACCCGGGTCGTTCGGGTCCTCGCTCGGCGCCGGCTGGGCGCGCCGACGGCGCAGCAGCTCCTCGCCCGGGTCTTGGCCGGGGTCCTGCGGCGCGAGCGTGGGCAGGCGCTTCATACTTTCCTCATGGACCCGGCGGCCGCGGAATGTGGTGATCGGTCAACCACTTCAACCCCTGCGGCGTGCGCGCCTTCATGTCCCACAACTGGCGATCGGTCATCTTGGTGACGTCCGTCGCGCCGGGCGCCGGCGGCGGTTTCGCCGCGGTCGACTCAGCCGTCACCTTCGGCGGTGGTGGCGGCGCGACGGTCAGCGGTTCTTGCTGTCCCCCGAGCCCGCCCCCGCGGTACCCGTGCTCGCGCAGCGCGGCCAGCGCCGCGGGGTCCATCTGCGCTTCCTGCACAGCAATCGCCTCGGCCGGCAACGCGCCGCCGGTCGAGTTGATGAGGTCGAACATGTTCTTGGCTTTCGTCGCCTTCAGTTCCGGCGAGTCGCCCGGCTTGATTTCGATGCTGTTTCGGATTTGGTCGATTTGCGTCTGGTTGACGCGCGCCCCGCCAATCGCATGCGCGGCAGCCGTGACGAACGGCGTCAGGACCGCTTGATAGGTCGCGTAATCATTCGACCGATTCGCCAGCCACGAACCAACGGCGCGCGAGCCCGGCACGGCGAGGCCCCCGATCTTGAACCCATGCTCGGCGACGTCCTGCGCCGCCGACTGCCCGACGTTGACCGAGAGGCCTTCGGTGATCTTGCGTAGGTCGTCGCTTTTTTTGAGCATCTCGCCGAACTGCCCCACGCGCAACGCGAGCGGCGCCGGGAGCTTGCTCAAGGCGCCGGCGCCCGCGCCGCCCGGTTTGGTGAAGCGTCCCGGCGGCGCCGACAAGACCGCATCCTTCGACATCGGCACATCGGTGTTCGTCGTCGCGTCGTGCACCCACACGACGGATTGCGCCGGCGGTGGATGATAGGCATTCGCCAGCTTGTAGCGCTCGTTGGCCGAGTCCCAGACCTCTTTCAGCGAGTCCATCGTCATTCCCGGCTGGTAGCCGGCTTTGACGAGGGCCTGCACCTGTGCATCCTTGGGGAAGGTGTTGCCGAGCGCGGCGAGCGCGACGGCCACCGACTTCCCAGCCGCGCGTTCAGCCTTCGCCGCCTTGAGCGAATCGCTGTACGTGCCGCCCTCGATGTAGCCGCCCTTGACGTCGGGATGGTCGGGGAAGTCCTGCGCGAGTTGCGCGTAAGCGTTTTGTTCGATGAGGGCTTTGTTCTGCGCGAGCTTCGTGGCGGCCTTGCGCGACTCGGTGTTGGCCTCGTGCTCGGCCATTTGGATCTTGAGCATTTGCGCATCGGCGAGGTCCTTCTTCCGATTGCGCTCCTCCTCGACGCGCCGCGCTTGGTCCTTCGCGTAGCCCTCGAAGCCGAGCCCCAAGACGGTGGCGAGCCCACCGAGGCCCGCCCCCAGCCCGCCCAATCGTGGCAGTGGCATGAGCGTCTCCTAACTCACGACTTTGGGTAGCCCTGCGACGCGAGCCACTGCGCGAGGAATTGGTTCATCTGGCTGTTCGCGATCTGGATGTTCGCCTGGTTCTGCATGGTGGCGATGCGCATTTGGTTCATCTGATCTTCATTGAACTGCCCTTGCTGCGTCTGCCATTGCAGATAGGGCAGTGTCGCCTGGCCGTTGTAGATACCCGTCAGTTGGCCCGCTTGGAGGGCCGCGTTCATCGCGTCCTGGTAGTTCGCGCGGTTCTGCTCAAACGTCATTTGCGCCCCTTCCCGTTGGAACGTCTGCCCGAACTGGCTGGCCTGCTGCGCCTGGGACTGCGCGAATTGGTTCGCCTGGTTGGCGATGCGCTGCTGGTCGAGGTTCATGTTCCCGAGGCCGAGCTGCTGCGCGAGCGCCTGCTGGGCCTGGGCGAGCCCATACTGCTGCGTGTTCTCTAATTGCTGCTGGCCGAACGACTGCCCGAATTGCGCGGCCTGGTTCGCGGTCTGCGCCTGCGCGTTCGCGAGGTTCCCGAGGCCGAGCTGTTGCGCCAACGCCTGTTGCGCTTGGGCGAGGCCGTACTGTTGCTGATTCTCTAATTGTTGCTGCGCCAGCGACTGGCCGAATTGCGACCCCTGCTGCGCGAGCTGTTGCGCGCTGAGCGTTTGCTGGCCGCCGTAGTTGCCCGTGAGCGCGCCTTGGGCGAGCCCGAACTGTTGCTGATTCTGTAAGGCCTGTTGGGCGAGCGCTTGCTGCTGGGCGCCGGCGCCGAGCGAGGCGGCCAGGTCGCCGGCCGATGTCGCCGCCTGCCCCTGAATGAGCTGCGCGTTGAGGTTGGCGAGCGCGGTCGCTTGTGCCGCGCGCAGATCGCCTTGGTAGCCGCCGCCGATCGACGACGCCGAGAGGCCACGCTGCGCCATCTGCTCGTCGAGCCGCCGCGAGTCGCCAGCGAATTGCTGCTGGAGCTGCGCGGTGAGCGCGTCGCGCACCTGCTGCACCTGCGGCAAGTCGTAGCGCGACGGCGCGGCCAACGCATTCGAGACCGCCTGCTGGTACTGCGCGCCAACGTCGGGCGCGCTCGTCGGCGCGCTCATGAGACTCATGCGCGGCGCGGCCGTCGGCGCGGCGGTGGGCGCGGCCTGCATCGACGAGAGCGTGGGCGAGAGCGACGGCTGTGCCGAGAACGACGAAGGGCCAGCCGGTTGGGCTGACCCTTGTGCGTATGTCTGTGTGGCTGGTGCCGCGCCG
>Ga0126377_10000077_pt1 | contig 46113 bp, 40 predicted proteins | sample PanSoiMetPlot_22_FD_92647 | JGI IMG/M metagenome (GOLD analysis project Ga0126377, IMG submission 92647) | Tropical forest soil microbial communities from Panama - MetaG Plot_22 | ecosystem: Environmental > Terrestrial > Soil > Tropical forest > Bulk soil | place: Panama | collected 2016-02-17 | reverse complement strand
GGGCGTCGGCAACGCGCGCGCGCAACTCACGCAACGCGCGGTGCTCGGGTTCAGCCGGCTGCCGTCGTGCTCGGCGACGATGAGAACCCTGGCCATCAGAGCAATCCTTTCTTCTTGAGCGCGCCGACCAGCTCGCTCGCATCCTGCACCATGACGCCGCGCTGGCGTTGCGGCGGAGGATCGCAGCGGATCGTCTGGATCGTCTGCACCGGGGTCACCTTGAGTGCAGCCGGTGTCACAGTTTCCAGCGGCTTCTTCTTGGCCTTCATGATGTCCGGCAGCTTCACGTAGCGCGGCTCGTTCAATCGCAGGTCGGTGGTGAAGACCGCCGGCAGCTCGACCTCGATGGTTTCGAGCCCGGCGTCCACCTCGCGCGTCACCGTGGCCTTGCCACTCGCCAGCTCGATCTTCGATGCGAAGGTCGCCTGGGGCCGCTGCCACAGCGCCGCCAGCATCTGGCCGGTCTGGTTGTTGTCGTCATCGATCGCCTGCTTGCCGAGGATCACGAGCTGCGGCTGCTCGCGTTCGACCAGTGCGTGGAGCATGCGGGCGACGCTCAGCGGTTCGGGTGCCGCGTCCACCTGTACCAGCACGGCCCGGTCGGCGCCCATCGCGAGCGCGGTGCGCAGCTGCTGCTGAGCGTCGGCGGGCCCGATGCTGACCGCGATGATTTCCAGGGCGGCGCCGCGCTCCTTGATGCGCAAGGCCTCCTCGAGCGCGATCTCGTCGAACGGATTGATGCTCATCTTGACGCCGTCGGTGACGACACCGCTCCCGTCGGGCTTGACGCGGATGCGCACGTTGAAGTCCACAACGCGCTTGACGCACACGAGGATCTTGCTCATCGACCTTTCAGTCCGCCGCAGGGGGAGTGCAATCGTAGTCGAGAGCGCGACGAAACGCAGCTTCAGAAACCGGCGCAGCTTGCGTCTTGCGCGGGACGGCGCCACTCGGTCAGTCTGCGCAGCGGGTCAGGCTGTGGAGCGCTGCGCAGGCATGGGTCGATGAGGCGTCTCGCTCGCGTGCTGGTCGGCGCCGTCGTGGGGCTCGCCGTGCTCGGCTGCGCCGTCTACTTGTCGGACCCGTGGTTCTGGAAGCGAATCGCGACCTTCCCGGGAACTGCGGCGCTGACCGATGCTGCCTGGTATCAGCCGAGTGAAGCGGTCCCGGGTGCGGCTGCGGTCGAGTTCACCGTCACCGCCGCCAATCAGCGCAGCATCGATGCGGCTGCGCTCGATGCCGCGCTCTCTTATGCAACGCAGACGCAATCGCTCGCGCTCCTCGTCTGGCACGGGGGTGCGCTGCAGCTCGAGCAGTACTGGGACGGCCAGGACGTCAACTCGACGACCGACAGCGGCGCGCTGCACACAACGCTGCTGGCGCTGCTCTACGGCGCAGCGATCGAGGACGGCGTGATCCATTCGCTCGACGAACCGGTCGCGACCTACCTGCCCGAGTGGCGCGCCGATGCGCACGCAAGGATCCGGGTGCGCGACCTGCTGCAGATGTCGAGCGGCCTCGAACGCTGGCAGGCATCGCGCAATCCCTGGAACCGCGCACGCCGCCTGCTGTTCGGCGGCCACATCACGCCCCTCGTGCTCGGCGCGCCAGTGCGCGCCGAGCCTGGCACGCAGTTCGAATTCAACAACGCGGACGCGGAGCTCCTCGGCATCGCCCTGCAGCGCGCAGCGGGAAAACGCTATGCGCGTTACCTGTCGGAGCGCCTGTGGAGTCGACTGGGCACACGCTCGGCCGCCGTATGGCTGGACAGCGCCGGCGGCATGGCGCGCACCTTCTGCTGCCTGCAGGCGAGTGCGCGCGACTGGCTGAAGGTGGGCCTGCTGATCCTGAACCAGGGTCGCGTCGGTGCGGAGCAGGTGGTTCCGGCCGCATGGATCGCTGAGATGTTGCGGCCATCGACGGCGAATCCGCACTTCGGACTCGAGACCTGGCTCGGCGATGCGCGCTTCCTCGCGCCCGACGTCGCGATTCTCGAGGGCGGCGGACAACGCGTCTACATCGTTCCGTCGCAGCAGCTGGTGATCGTGCGCGTGGGCGCACGGCGCGCCGACTGGGATGAGGCGAGGCTGCCCAACGCCATCCTGCGCGGGGTATCCTGAGCGCAATGCTGAGCTACGCGATCCGCCGGCTCCTGGGTGCCATACCGACGCTCTTCATCATCGTCACGCTCACCTTCTTCGTGATGCGCCTGGCGCCGGGCGGCCCCTTCGACCAGGAGCAGAGCCTGCCGGCGCAGATTCGCGCCAACCTGCAGGCCGCATACGGACTGGATCAGCCGCTGAGCGTGCAGTACTGGCGTTACTTGCGGGGCGTGGCGCACGGCGACTTCGGGCCGTCCTTCCGGTACCGCGACTTCACGGTCACCGAGCTGATCGCGCAGGGACTGCCGGTGAGCGTCACGCTCGGGCTCGCGGCACTCGCGCTTTCGATCCTCATCGGCATCCCGCTGGGAGCGGTCGCGGCCGTGCGCCACAACCAGCCGCTCGATCACGCGCTGATGGCCGTCTCACTCATCGGGCTCGCACTGCCGACGCTCGTCGTGGCGCCACTCCTCGCGCTTTTCTTCGGCATCAAGCTCGGCTGGTTGCCAGTCGGCGGCTGGGAACCCGGATCGCTCCGTACGCTGGTGCTGCCGGCGTTCGCCCTGGCGCTGCCGCTGATTGCGTTCGTCTCGCGTCTGACCCGCGCCAGCCTCCTCGAAGTCCTGGGGAGCGCGTTCATTCGCACGGCGCGCGCGAAGGGCATGCCGGAGTTCGTCGTGGTGATGCGCCATGCGCTGCGGCCCGCGCTGCTCCCCGTGATCAGCTATCTCGGGCCCGCAACCGCGGCGGTTCTGACCGGATCATTGGTGGTTGAAACGCTGTTCAATATCCCGGGCATGGGCAAGTACCTGGTGCAGGGCGCCCTGAACCGCGACTACACCCTGGTGATGGGATTCGTGGTCGTGTACGCGACACTGACGCTCGTGATGAACCTGCTGGTCGACCTGGCCTACGGCGTGCTGGATCCGCGCGTGCGCCATGAATAGGTCGGGGTTGTGGCACGACGCGGTGCTGCGGCTGAAAGCCAACCGCGCCGCGCAGGTCGGCGCGTGCGTGCTCCTGGTGCTCGCGATTGCCGCCGTGGCGGGACCGTGGCTGAGTCCCCACCGCTACGACGAGATCGACTGGCGTGCGCTCGCGAGCGCACCGACGGCGCAAGGCGCGCACTGGCTCGGCACCGATGAGCTCGGTCGCGACCTCATGGTGCGCACACTCCACGGCATGCGCACCTCGCTCCTGATCGCGCTGCTGGCGAGCGCCGTCAGCCTGTGCATCGGCGTGACGTGGGGTGCGGTGGCCGGTTACGCGGGAGGACGGCTCGACAACGCGATGATGCGTTTCGTCGACATCCTGTACTCGCTCCCGTACATCTTCTTCGTGATCATCCTGACGGTGCTGTTCGGTCGCAACCTGGTGCTGCTGTTCATCGCCATCGGCGCGGTCGGCTGGCTGACGATGGCGCGCATTGTGCGCGGCCAGACGTTGAGCCTGCGGCGCCGGGAATTCGTGGAAGCTGCGCTGGCGCTGGGTGTCCCGCCACGACGGATCATCACACGCCACATCGTGCCGAATGTGGCCGGCCCGGTGATCGTGTACGCCACGCTCCTCATTCCGCAGATGATCCTGTTCGAGAGCTTCCTCAGCTTCCTCGGCCTCGGTGTGCAGGAGCCGCTCGCGAGTCTCGGCAGCCTGATAGCGGACGGCGCAGCCACGATGGAAGCGGCACCGTGGATGCTGGTCGTGCCGGCGAGCGTGCTGGTCGCGTTGCTGTTGAGTCTCAATTTCCTCGGCGAGGGGTTGCGGGATGCGCTCGATCCGCAGCGCAGGTCATGAGCACACTGCTCGCGATTCGTGACCTGCGCGTTGCCTTCCCCTCGGCGGAGGGCGAGGTGCGCGCAGTGGACGGGGTCGACCTCGACGTGCAGGCGGGCGAGTGCCTCGCCGTGGTCGGCGAGTCGGGCAGCGGCAAGAGCCAATTGTTTCACGCGGTGATGAGTGTCCTGCCCGGTAACGCGCGAGCCAGCGGCAGCGCAAGCCTGGCGGGCAAGGAGTTGCTCGGTCGATCGGCGCGCGAGGCCAACCGGGTCCGCGGCGCCGAGATCGCGATGATCTTCCAGGACCCGATGAGCTCCCTCACGCCGCACTTGACGATCGGCCGGCAGATCGGCGAAGTGCTCGAGCAGCACCGCGGTCTCGGCCGGGCCGCGGCGCAGGGTCGGGCGCTGGAACTGCTCGAGCGCGTGCACATCGGGGCGGCCGCCGAGCGGCTGCGACAGTATCCGCACGAGCTTTCAGGCGGCATGCGCCAGCGCGCCATGATTGCGATGGCGCTCGCCTGCGAGCCCGCGCTCGTGATCGCGGACGAGCCGACCACGGCGCTCGACGTCACGATCCAGGCGCAACTGCTGGAGCTGTTCCGCGAGCTGCGCAAGTCGCGGGATCGAGCGCTCATTCTCATCACGCATGACCTCGGTACGGTCGCCGGGCTCGCGGATCGTGTGGCGGTGATGTACGCCGGGCGCATCGTGGAGCTGGCAGATGTCGAGTCCGCATTCGCGCGGCCGCAGCATCCGTACACCGCGGGTCTCCTGCAGGCCGTGCCCCGGCTCGATGCAGCGGTCGATGGCGAGCTGCGAGGGATTCCCGGTCAGCCGCCGCTGCATCGGGGCGCCGCGCCGGGCTGCGCATTCGTGAGCCGCTGCTCGGTGGCGCTGACGCGCTGTGCCACGGACGATCCGTCGCTGCAGCAGGCGAGCGGCCGCGGAGCTGTCGCCTGTCACAACCCCATCCACGGTGATCGGTCATGAATCGACCGCCGTCCGCGGACTCGGCCGGCGTGCTGTCGGTGACACAGCTGAGCGTGACTTATCCGGTCCGTCGCGGATGGCTGCGCCGGCCGGCCGATCTCCTCGCGCTCAAGGATGTGAGCTTCGAGCTGCGGGCGGGCGAGACGCTCGGCATCGTCGGCGAATCGGGGTGCGGCAAGTCCACGCTCGCGCGCGCCATCCTGCAGCTGGTTGCGCCGAGCGCCGGCAGCGTCAGCTGGCTCGGTCAGCCGGTGAATCCCGAATCGCGCGAGCAGCTGCGCGCCTTGCGCGCCGGAATGCAGATCGTGTTCCAGGACCCGCTCGCGAGCCTCGACCCGCGCATGGCCGTGCTCGACATCGTCGCGGAGCCGCTGCGTGAACACAGGCGCGAGCTCTCGGCCGAGCAGCGCGCCCAGCTCGTCGCCGCGATGCTGTCGCGCGTCGGCTTGTCGCCCGAGGTGATGCGACGCTTCCCGCACGAGTTCAGCGGTGGGCAATGCCAGCGGATCGGCATCGCACGTGCCCTGGTCCTCGAACCGCGCCTGCTGGTGTGCGACGAGCCGGTGAGTGCGCTGGATGTGTCGGTGCAGGCGCAGATCGTGAACCTGCTGCGACGCCTGCAGCGCGAGATGGGGCTGAGCATGCTGTTCATCAGTCACAACCTGGCGGTGGTTCGCCACCTGAGCCAGCGGGTGCTGGTGCTGTATCTCGGACGCGTGATGGAGCTCGCGCCACGCGATGCGCTGTTCGAGGCGCCGCGGCATCCGTACACGCGCGCGCTGCTCGACGCGATCCCGCTGCCCGATCCGGTGCGTGCGCGTGAGCGCGAGGTGAATCCGGTGCGCGGCGAAGTGCCGTCGCCGATCGATCCACCGGGTGGATGCGTGTTCCATACGCGCTGCAATTGGGCGCAGGCGCGCTGCGTCAGCGAGGAACCGCTGTTCGAGCCGGTGACGGACGCGCATCGCGTCGCCTGCTGGCGCTGGCAGGAAATCGCGGCCGCGCGCGCGGAGGCGGAGTGAGCCGCGTGACGCCGCTCGAGGGAATCAAGGTCCTGGACCTGAGCCGGATCCTCGCCGGGCCATGGGCCACACAGTTGCTCGCGGATCTCGGTGCGGACGTGATCAAGATCGAGAAGCCCGCGGGCGGCGATGACACGCGTCACTGGGGACCACCGTACCTCAAGGATGGGGCTGGGCGGGAGAGCGGCGAGTCGGCGTACTTCCTCAGCGCCAATCGCGGCAAGCGTTCGGTCGCCATCGACTTCGCGACGCCGGAGGGCGCGCGCCTCGTGCGTGAGCTGGCGCTGCAATCCGACGTGCTCGTGGAGAATTACAAGGTGGGCGGGCTCGCGCGCCACGGGCTCGCCTGGCAGGATCTCGCGCCGCTCCACCCGGGACTCATCTACTGTTCGATCTCCGCGTTCGGCCAGAGCGGTCCGGCTGCGGCCAATCCCGGCTACGACGCGATGATCCAGGCGATGGGCGGGCTCATGAGCATCACCGGTCGACCCGACACGGAGCCGGGCGGCGGCCCGCAGAAAGTGGGAGTCGCCGTTGCCGACCTGCTCTCGGGCATGTATGCGTCGACCGCGATTCTCGCGGCGCTCTACGAGCGCGAACAATCGGGACAGGGACAGTACATCGACCTTGCGTTGCTCGATACGCAGGTGGCGAGCCTTGCCAACCAGGCGCTCAACTTCCTGGTTTCAGGAACCGCACCCGCTCGCCACGGAACGGCACATCCCAACATCGTGCCTTACCAGGCCTTCGCGACGGCGGATGGCCATCTCATGCTCGCGATCGGCAACGATCGGCAGTTCACGGCTTTCTGCGAAGCGGCGGGTCTTACGGGTCTCGCCGCCGATCCGCGCTATGCGAGCAATGCGCAGCGAGTCGCGAACCGTCAGCCGCTGGTCGCGCAGCTCGCCACGGCGCTCAAATCGAGCACCACGCGAGACTGGGTCTCGAGACTGACCACGGTCAATGTGCCGTGCGGGCCGATCAATGACATCGCCCAGGTATTCGCGGAGCCGCAGGTGCGCCACCGGGAACTTCAGCTTTCGCTCCCGCATACCGGCGCAGGATCGGCGCCGGGGGTGAGGAACCCGATCCGCCTGTCGCGCACACCGTTGCAGTACAGCCGGTCCGCGCCGCTCCTCGGGGAACATACGGATGCGGTGCTGGCGGAAAGGCTGGGGCTGTCCGCCGAGGAATTACGCGGCCTGCACGACCGCGGCGTCCTCAAATGACGGTACACTCTGGTCTCGATTCACCACCGGCAGCCCTGCCATGTCCCAGCGCCGCACCGTCACACCCAGCGAAGGACTGAGCACCGTCCGCTACGAGATTCGCGGCCGGCTCGCGCATCGCGCGCTCGAGCTGGAGCGGCTCGGGTACGAGATCATCTCGCTCAATATCGGCAACCCCGGGGCATTCGGGTTTCGCACACCGGAGACCATGCGTCTCGCGATGATCGAGAACCTCAAGGCGAGCGAGGGCTACGTTCATCAGAAAGGCATCTTCCCCGCGCGCGAGGCGGTGGTGATGCAGCAGCAGGATCGCGGCGTGCGCGGCGTGAGCGCGGAGGAAGTCTTCATCGGCAACGGCGTGAGCGAGCTCATCGACCTCACGCTGCGCGCGCTCCTCAATGCCGGCGACGAGGTGCTGGTGCCGAGCCCCGACTACCCGCTGTGGACCGCGGCCGTGACCCTGAACCGCGGCAAGGCGGTTCACTACGAGTGTCGGCCGGATCGTGGGTTCCATCCCGACCCCGAGCAGATCGAGCGCCTGATCACGCGCCGCACGCGCGCGATCGTCATCATCAACCCGAACAACCCGACCGGTGCCGTATATCCGCGCGCGCTGCTCGAAGCGATCGCGCGCCTCGCGGAACAGCACCACCTGGTCGTGTTCAGCGACGAGATCTACGACCAGATGCTGTACGACGGCGCGGAGTTCGTGCCGATGGCGACGCTCGTGCATCACACGCTGTGCGTCACCCTGAGCGGCCTGTCGAAGATCTACCGCGCGTGCGGCTACCGCGTCGGCTGGGCCGCGTTTTCCGGCGACCTGGAACACGCGGGCGAGTACCTCGCGGCACTCGAGCTGCTGGCATCGCTGCGCCTGTGCAGCAACGTGCCGGCACAGTGGGCCGTGCAGACGGCGCTCGGTGGGCACCAGAGCATCCGCGAGCTCACCGCGCCCGGCGGTCGGCTGTACGAGTCGCGTCGCGCCATCCTCGCGGCGATCTCGTGCAGCAAGTATCTCGAGCTGGTGGCACCCGCCGGAGCGATGTACGCCTTCATCGGCGTGAACAAGGAAGCGCTGCCGGACTTCGACGACCAGGCATTCGCCATGGACCTGCTGGAGCAGAAGCACGTGCTGGTGGCGCCGGGCGTGAGCTTCAACGTGCCGTATCGCAACCATTTCCGGATCACGAACCTGCCGGAGCCGCGCGTGCTCGCGACCGTGTTCGAGCGCATCGAGGAGTTGCTCGACGACTATGCGGAAAGCGCGGCGGCGGCGAAGCGCCCGGAGCTCAAGGTGGTGAAGGATCAGAAGGCACAATAAAATACTTCACTATTATCACGTATCTTATTGTTATAACTTGATTTGTCAGAACGGCTGCCGGCAACTCTGAAGCACGCCCTCAGGCGTGGAGCGACCGTTCTCACGACGAGCGCCGAGCAGGCGCGAGCGATCCACACCGCTTGGGGCATTACCCAACGCGACGCCGGGCGCCGCAGCTGGCCGACGCCCGACGTGCTCTCGGTGCAGGCCTGGGCCATGCGCTGCTGGTCGCAGGCGCTGGCGAACGATGAGCGCGGCACACTGCCGCAGATTCTCTCGGTCACGCAGGACTACGCGCTCTGGGAGCGCGTGATCTTCGCCGATGCGGACGCGCGCAATCTTCTCCAGCCGTTCGGCGCCGTGCGCGCTGCGCGTCGCGCCTGGCAGCGTGCCCACGACTGGAACATCCGCCTGCCCGGCGAGCGCGACGCAGTGAGCGATGAGTCGGCGACCTTCGCGCGCTGGGCGCGCGGGTACGCGCACGAGCTCGAGCAGCACGGCTGGCTGGATGGCGCGCGTGCGCTCTGGCGCTTCGACCAGGCTGAAGGAGCGCGCCTTCCCACCGAGATCCTGTTTGCAGGGTTCGACGCACCGGCTCCGGTGCACCGCTTTCTCGCCGACCGGCTCGGTGCGCGCGGCGTGCCTGTCGAATGGCTTGCGTCTGAGCCGCAGACCAGCGGTGCCGTGCAATGTCCGCTGCCGGATGCGCACTCGGAGTGCGAAGCGGCCGCACAGTGGGCGTTGCAGACGCTGCGGGCGCATCCGGACAGCCAGCTCCTGGTCGTCATTCCGGATCTCGAGCGTCGCCGCACCGAGCTCGAACGGCTTTTTCTGCGGAGACTTTCACCGGCTTCGTCGTTGATCGAGACCGCGCGTGGCGCCGCTCCGTTCGTCATCGAAGGCGGGAGGTCGCTCGGCGACAGTCCGCTGGTCGCCGCCGCGCTTGGCGCGTTACAGCTCGCCGGCGGAGCTCTGCCGTTCGAAGCCGCGAGCGAGTGGCTCAGGACACCGTTCCTGGGCGGGGGAGTGGACGCGCTCAACCGGCGCGCGCGCATCGATGCCCGGTGGCGGCGCGTGGCGCCGCCCGAAGTCACGCTGCGCAATCTCATCCATGCGCTGAGCGGAGCGTCGGGCGGCCTGGCGGACGGCGAGCTGGCGCAAGCCCTCGAGCGGTTTGCCGCGACGCTGCGCGCGCCACGCTCGACCCTTTCGCATTGGAGCGCAACCTTCGCGCTGGCGCTGCGCGAGCTGGGATGGCCCGGCACGCTGGCGCTCGATGAGTCGGAGCGCGGTGCCCTGCAGGCTTTCAACGATGCGCTGGCCGAGCTCGCGACGCTCGATGGCATCGCGGGGTCCATCGGTCTGCAATCGGCCATCGGTGCGCTCTCGAGTCTCGTTGCGCGCACGCGAGTGCAAGAGCGGCCGCGGACCGGTGGGCTCACGATCAGCGCGCGCCTCGCGAATCCCTGTGTACGCTACGACGGGATCTGGGTTTGCGGGCTGCATGCGGCCGAGTGGCCCGGGCCGTCGCGGCCCGACCCGTTCATTCCGCAGCCGCTGCAAGTCGCTGCGGGCCTCCCGGAAGCGACCGCGGCGGGGACGCTCGAGCTCGCGCGCACCATCACCCACAACCTCCTCGGCGCTGCGCCGCGGGTGATCGTCAGCTGGCCGCGGCGTCTCGCCGACGCGGAGGCGCAGGCCAGCCCGCTGCTGGATGCGTTGCCGGCTGCGCCGCCCGACGAGATGCAGCGCCTGCGTCCCGATTACCTGCAGCAGGTGTTCGACTCGCGCGCACTCGAGACGCTGCATGACGAACAGGCGCCGCCCGTGGCGACGCCCGCGCAGCTGCGTGGCGGGGCGAGTGCCTTGCAGCGGCAGTCGCTGTGCCCGTTTCGCGCTTTCGCGCAACATCGGCTGCGCACCGAGCCGCTCGAGCGACCGCTGCCCGGGATCGATCCACGTGCGCGCGGCAGTTTCGTCCATCGCGCGCTCGATAGTCTCTGGGCCGCGCTCAAGGACCAGGCGACGCTGCTGCGCCACACGCCCGAGGAGCGCCGCGCGCTCATCGACGCCGCCATCGCCACGGCGCGCGCCGAGGTGTTGAGCCACGCGGATCGCTGGTCGGTGCGCCTGGTGGATCTCGAGTGCGCGCGACTGCAAGGACTGTTGCAGCGTTGGCTGGAGCTCGAGAGCCAGCGCCCGCCGTTTCGCGTGCTCGGCGTCGAGCAGCGCCAGGAGTGGAGCGAGGCAGGACTGACCTTGACGTTGCGGATCGATCGCATCGACCAACTGGAGGACGGACGCACGTTGCTGCTCGACTACAAGACCGGCGAGGCCGATACGAAGAACTGGTTCGGCGATCGGCCCGCGGAGCCGCAGATGCTGCTGTATGCGACGGCGTTGAACCCGTCGCCGGCCGTCATGACTTTCGGACTGCTCAACGCCGAAGGATGCGGCTTCAAGGGACTCTCGTCGGTGCCGCTGGCGCTGCCCAAGCTCGTTCCAGTCGCGGACTGGAGGGTACAGCTCAAGAGCTGGCGCCAGATCCTCACGCGCCTGGCGCAGGCGTTCGCCGACGGCGATGCCCGCGTCGATCCGTTGGACCGGCAGACCTGCGACCGCTGTCACCTGCACGCACTCTGCAGGATCGACGAAGTCCGCGCCGCGCGCTGGAGTGGAGCGCCATGACCAGCAAGCGCGACCCGAACCCGGCCCAGCTCGACCTCGGGCTCGCACAGGCGGCAACCGATGCCGACGCGCGCAGCGCCGCGCTCGATCCGGCGCGCTCCTTCATCGTGCAGGCTCCGGCGGGTTCCGGGAAAACCGGACTGCTGGTGCAGCGTTTCCTGCGGCTCCTCGGCACGGTCGAGGTGCCCGAGCAAATCGTCGCACTCACTTTCACTCTCAAGGCTGCCGCCGAGATGCGCAGCCGCGTGCTGCAGGCGTTGCGTGATACGAAGCCGGACCAGGCGGCCGCCAGTGCATTCGACCGGCAGACGCGCGAGCTGGCGCGCCGCGCACGCGAGCGGTCCGAAGCGCTCGGGTGGAACCTGGCTTCTCACCCGAGCCGGCTGCGCGTGCAGACCATCGATGCCTTCTGCCACTCGTTGGCGTCGCGCCTGCCGCTGCTGGCCCGCGCCGGCGCCGAGCTCATCATCAATGATGAGCCGCAGCCGCTCTATGCGAGTGCCGCACGCCGTACGCTCGCCCTGATCGAGGAGCGCGAGCCGATCGCGGCGCAGCTCCTCACGCTCCTCGCGCATCGCGACAACCAGTTGCTGCAGACCGAGGAGCTGCTGATCGGGATGCTCGAGCGCCGCGAACAATGGCTGCCCTTCGTGGTGCGCGCGCGCGGCGAGGCGCTGCGCCAGCAGCTGGAACGGAGCCTGCAGCTCGAGATCGAAGCCCATCTCGAAGGCCTCGGCGCGCGCTGGCCGCAAGACGCGTGGGCGGAAACCGTCGCGCTGCTCAGTGCCTGCTCCGGCAAGGCCGTACCAAAGACGCCGCGCGGAAGTGCGCAGCTCGCTACTTCCTTCCGCGATCTGCCGGCCTGGCAGGAGCTGGCCGCTCTGGTGCTCACGACGGGCAACGAGTGGCGCAAGCAGCTCAACGCACGCAGCGGGCATACCACCGGTGCGGCAGTCGAACTCGGCCGTCGCCTGATCGAAAAGCTGAAGGAGGTACCGGGGCTGAGCCAGCAGCTCAAGGAGATGCGCCGCCTGCCGCCGCCGCACTTCAGCGAGTCCCAGTGGGAGGTGGTGCAGGCGCTGCTCGAGGTCCTGCGCACCGCGGCCGCACAGCTCGAGATCGTGTTTCGCGAGACTGGCGAGGTCGATTTCCCGGCGCTCGTGCAGGCCGCGGTCAACGCGCTCGGCTCACCGGAGGAACCCGGTGAACTCGCGCTGGCACTGGACTATCGCATCCGGCACCTCCTGGTCGACGAGTTCCAGGACACCTCCTTCAAGCAGATCGAGCTGCTCGAGGCACTGACGGCGGGTTGGGTGGAGGGCGACGGACGAACGCTCTTCTGCGTGGGCGACCCGATGCAGTCGATCTATCGCTTCCGCCAGGCGGAGGTGGGGCTCTTCCTGCGCACCCGTGATCACGGCCTGAACAGCATTCGTCCGGGAGTCCTGCAGCTCACCCGCAATTTCCGCTCCTGTCGCAACCTGGTCGAGTGGTTCAACGCGGTGTTCGCACAGGTCCTGCCCGATGCCGACGATCTGACGCGCGGCGCCGTGCGTCATGTTGCGAGCACTGCCGCCGACGATGCCGGCGCACACCCGGCGGTGCAGGTGCACTGCGCCTTCACGTCGAGCTGGCGCGAGGAAGCGCTGCGCGTGGGCGAGCTCGTCGCCAGCCGCTATACGCCGGGCATGGAGCGCAGCATCGGCATCCTGGTCCGTCATCGGCGCCATGCGATCGAGATCGCCGCAGCGCTGCGCGTGCGCCGGCTGCCGTTCCAGGCGATCGAGCTCGAGACACTCGAGAGCCAGCCGGTGGTGCGCGACCTGATGGCGTTGAGCCGCGCTCTGCTGCATGCGGGCGATCGCACCGCGTGGCTCGCCGTACTGCGCTCGCCCCTCTGTGGACTCACTCTCGCGGATCTCGCGGCGCTCACGCGCGACGACGAGCAATCGACGTGCTGGGAGCTGCTGCACCAGCCAGCACGTCTCGACTCGCTGTCGGCTGACGGCGCACGCCGCGCGCGCGCCGTGATGCCGGCGCTGGCTCACGCGCTGGAAAAGGTGCGCCGCGAGCCGTTCCGCGATTGCGTGGAGCGCACCTGGATCAGTCTTGGCGGACCGGCGACGGTGCACGATTCGCGTGCGCTGGACAATGCGCAGGCGTTCTTCGCGCGGCTGGAAGCACTTGCGTCGCGCGCGGTGCCCGAATCGGGGCCCGCGTTCGAAGTCGGCTTTGCGGACCTCTATGCACGGTCCGATCCGACAGCAGGTCCCCAGATCCAGATCATGACCATCCACCAGGCGAAAGGGCTCGAATTCGACATCGTCGTGCTCCCGCGACTCGGCGACGGCCGCAGTGCCGTCGACGAACCGCTCCTGCGCTGGCTGGAAATTCCGCGCGCCGTGGGCGAGCCGGGCTTGCTGCTCGCGCCGATCGGGCAGAAGGGGTCCGACGAGGATCCGCTCTTCGAGTACCTCAAGCGGCGCGAGCGCGAGCGCGAGACCTTCGAACGCGCGCGCCTGCTGTACGTCGCGGTGACGCGTGCGGCCGACGAGCTGCACCTGTTCGGACACGTGCGCCTGCGCGAGGGCGAACCGGGCGAGCCGGAGGCGAACTCGTTCCTGTCGCTCCTCTGGCCCGCGGTCGAGGAGCGCTTTGCGCGCGCCTTCGAGGAGCTGGAGCGTCCGCCGCAAGAGTACGTCGCGGGCGCCGCGCCGGCGCCGGCGATGATTCAACGTCTCACCACCAGCTGGTCCTTGCCCCGACCGCCAGAAGGCATTGCGTTGCCGATGAGCAGTCAAGCCGAGGAGACGCTGTCCCGCCCGGAATTCGACTGGGCGAGCGAGACCAGCCGCCGCGTCGGCACGCTCGTGCACCAGGAGCTCGAATCCTGGTCGCGCCAGCGATCTCTGCCCGAGACAGCGACGCTGCGTGCGCGTGCCGGCAATTACCGCCGCCGGCTGCAGGCGAGCGGCGTGCCGGCGGACCGGCTGGACGGGGCGGTCGAGCGCGTGATCGAAGCGCTGGCGCGCACGCGCAGCGATGCGCGCGGCGCCTGGATATTCGCTGCGAGCCACCGCGAAGCGCGCAACGAGCTGGCGTTGAGCGGTGATCTCGACGGTGAGCTGGTGCGCATCGTGATCGATCGCACCTTCGTCGACGAGAACGGGCAGCGCTGGATCATCGACTTCAAGACCAGCAGTCACGAGGGCGGCGATCGGGAAGCCTTCCTCGATCGCGAAGTGGAACGCTACCGTGCGCAGCTCGAGCTGTACGCGCGTCTGCTCGAGCCCGAGCGCACCGCACGGCTGCGCGCCGGACTGTACTTCCCGCTTATCGGCGGCTGGCGCGAATGGGTCGCGGGCGAGATTCCTCAGTAGGTGCCGGCGAGCGAGAAGGGGCGGCGGCCTTGCGCATCCGGCGGACCCAGGAAACGCAACGTGTTGATGACGGCCTGTGAAGCGCCGGCGCGCGGCGCGATCAACCCCTCGATGACGTAGTTGCGCTGTGCGCTGAGCGTCACGGTGCCGGTCACCTGCATCGGACCTTCGAGGTCCTTGAGCTGGCCGACCAGCTTGTCGGCCTGCGCGGACGCGGCATCGAAGGCCACGCTGTAACTGCCGATGGGGGCGCCGTTGGGCGGCGGTGCTTGCAGGCCACGCAGCTCGATCGTGCCCAGCATCTTCGGCACGGCCGGCGCAGGCGGGATCTGGACGCTTGGCAGCTGCGCGCGCACGACGCCCAGCCAGCCGCGCGGCGCGATGCCGGGCGGGAGCGAGGCGAGCGGCAAGTGGATCTCGAGGTTGCGTGCTTCGTAGCGGCCGCCGAGGCCGAGCGCGAGCCGTCCGCGCACCTGGCCGTCGCCGCGCAGCAACTCGCCATCGAACGCAACCCGCCCGCGGAACAAGTGCAGCGGAAGAAACTTCCAGCGAATGCCGCCGAGCGACTGGCCCTGCACCGTGAGCGACTCGGCAGTGCCACTCCACAGCGTGCCACTCGTCATGCCAAGCGTGACGCCGGAGGGCAGGATCGTGGTCACGAGGCTCGCGGGCGCGATCGCGAGCAGGGTCACGAGGAAAGCGGCAACGCCCGCTGCAATGAGCGGCAGGGCCTTGCGCACGATCAGCCTTTCCGCATGATCAGGCTGGCGTTGACGATGCCGGTGCGGGAAGTGCGGTCGACCGTGGCCGACTCGACGATGAGGCCCTGGCGGCGCGAGAGATCGCCCAGCCAGGCGACGATGACGTCGAAGGGCGCGGATTCCAGGCGCACGCGAATGCCGCCGGTGCCGCTCGGCTGGGTGTCGCGCAGCGATGCCGCGAGACCCGCAGCGCGCGCGGTCTGATCGACGATGAGCACCAGCGACTGACCTGAGGCCTGCGCCGGCCCCGCGGCGCGCAACTCACCGGCGACGCTGTGCATCCAGGCGAGGTCGCTCCGTTTGCGCTCGACGCGCTGCTCGGCCCTGCTCGCGGCGGAATAGAGCGGCAGGATCGCGACGCCGACCACCAGGAGCACGATCGCCGCGACGCCGCCCCACGTGACCAGCAGCCGCTCGCGCTCCGAGAGCCCGGCGAGCCACGCACTGAACCGTGCCCACAGCTCGCTCATGTCGCCCCGCGTCCCTTGATCTGGATGCGCCCTTCGACCCCGGAGTCGCGTGCGTTGGAGGATTGCAGCTCGGCCTGCAGCCCGCGCTCGGTAACGACGCTGCGCAGCTGGTCGAGGCTGTTCACGTCACGCGCGCCGACGCGCAGATCGAGCACGGAGCCGCGGAAGCTGAAGGCCTCGAGCGAAGTCTGCGGCACCTTCGCCACCGCCTCGCCCAGCGTGCCGAGGATCTCGAGCAGGTTGCCGGTCTTGCCGTTCCCCGCGCCATGAATTGCGGCGAGCCGCGCTTCCATGCGCCGGCGCGCATCGACCGCGTTCTGCTCACCCGGCATGGCCTCGTGGAAGGCAGCCTCGATCGAGCTGTCGAGCGCCTTCTCGGTGTTCTTCAGATGCCAGATCTCGACGCCCTTGCCGAGCAGGTTGAGCGCGAACAGGCACGCTGCGAGGATCGCTGCGACCCGCCACGCGCGCCACTGGTCGCTCGACTTGCTGCGCACGGCGAATTCGCCTTGCAACAGGTTGAAGGGCGGCTCGCTGACCGCCTGGTGCGCCAGCAGCGGCAGCGGCCCGTCCGGCAGCAGCTGCACCTTGAGGCCCGCTAGACGCTCGCGCAACGCGTCGATCGTGGCCTGGTGCGTTTGCCAGTCCGCCTGGGTGACGTACAGCAGCGCGTGACTCTCGGCCGTGAGAGCGGCGAACTCCAGCGCTTCACGCAATGGGTCGATGTCGAGCGTGAGCGGCGGCTCGCCTGCACGACGCACATAGAGCTGGTCCTCGTCGATCAGCAGCACGACCTGGCCCGGATTGCCCGGCACGGTGGCGCTGTCGGCGAACACCGCAGCGGGGGAAATCTGCGCGGCGCGCAGTTGCTCGAGCCATTCGAGGAAGCGATCGCGGCGCACGGCAGCAACCGGGGTGCCGGTCTTAGCGGGATCGGGTTTGCCGAGCGCGAAGTGCAGGCCTTCGACTTCGTCAGCGACGTGTTCCTCGAGTGCGAACGGCACGACCTGGAGCAGGCGCGCACCGCCGCGCACCGGCAGCTCCGGCTGCGCGTGCAGCACTTCGATGCCCGGCACCAGCGCGATCACGCGACGGCCGATCGCGAGCGGCGCGGCCAGCGACAGCGGCCCGGATTGCACCGCGCTCAGCCGCCCGCCACTCGCATCGACGAGCAGCCAGCTCGCCGGCACTTCAGGCCGTGAAGCAAGGCGGATGACGAGTGTGTCTGCCATGGGTCGGGGGAATCGCTGCGCCTACTCGGTCGCGAAGTAGCGCATCACCGGGCGCACCAGGTGGGTGTTCTCGTCGCGACGCAACAGACTGTACAGAGTCATCTGCGAGGTGCCAATAGTGATGAGTGCCGTGACGCGAAAGTAGGACGTCTTGTCGTCGATGTACTGCGTGAGCGTCTCGGAGCCTGTGCCGTGAAAGGAGTTCTGCAGATCCTGCGGCGTCGGGAAGCAATGGTCGGCGCGCTGCTTCGCGAGCCCCTGCTCGTCGAGACTGAACTCGCGCGCGCCATCGCTCAGCGCATCGATCACGGCGCCGGGCGCCGTGCACACGTTGATCTTGGTGCCGACGGGCAGGGCGGTGATGTAGGGGCGCAGCTTCTGGTAGCGCTCGACTCCGAAATCGGGAAGCGCGAGCAATTCGCTCGGGCTCGTGATCGGGCCGTTGGCGGCGCGATAGGGCGGGGTCTGCGAGGTGTAGACGCTGTCCTCGGCACCTTCCGGAAATTGCGGCTGCGTGTCCGTGTCGAGCCAGTCGGCGAGGATGTCGGCCCACTTCGGCTCGAGGTCGAGCTCCGCGAGGAGATTGCGGAACTGCCGCACGCCCTCGGGATTCACCGCGCCTTGTGGCGTGATCAGGTTGTTGAGATTGAAGCGGCCCTGCATGTCCTCGACGAACCCTTCCACCTGCCCGCCGTCGACCGGGATCGGCGGAATGGGTGTCGCCCAGCGTTCTCCCGGGAAATCGGTCTTGGAGTTCTCGGCATCCTCCTTCAGGTAGGAGGCCGCCCACGCCTCGGCGCCGAGGCCGACGAGGAACGCCTGGTCGAGCGAGAAGATCGCGCCGCTCCGGCGCTGCTCGAGCTCGCTGTCGAAACCGATCTGCGTCGCGAGAATGGTCGCGAGCGCGACGATCAGGATGGCCGTGATCAACGCCACGCCGCGCTGCCGTGTCGCACCGACTGACTTGCGCGGCGTGCTCAACCGTCCACCTCGATCAGGCGCGTGATCTCACCGAGGTCTTCCAGCTCGATCGTGATCTCGACCGCCAGGGGCCGGGCACGCGTCACGGTAGTGGGCGCCGCGTTCAACGGTGGCCACTGCGTCTGCCATTGCTGCTGGCTGTCCATGAAGCGGACCTTCACCGACTTCACGTGATCGATGAGCTCACGCTTGACGGGCTCGTTCGACAACGTGGCATCGAGCACGGTGAAGTGCTCGCGTCGCAGCTTGTCGTCCTCGAGGACATAGTTGACCCGTTGCAGTGTGGCGCGCGCCAGGCCGCCCGGGTTCGTCCACCCCGCGCGCGTCAGCGAGAAGAGCGAGGACTGGCCGCGGCCGTCCGCAAACAGCGCGGGCAGCCGCGTGTCACCGATGACATCGCGCACCGGGCGCGGAGCGAGCTGCTCGAAGTCCTGCGTGAGGAGCCGCATCGTGGTCTGCACCTGCTCCAGCCGCTTCATGGCCGCGCGCGCGATTTCGGTCTGCTTCACCGAGTTGTTGTAGCCGCCGTACGCGAGCACGCCGAGCACGGTGAAGATCGTCATCGCGACCAGCAGCTCGATGAGCGTGAAACCGTCGCGACGCCGGGTGCCGCTCGTCATCGGGTCTGATCTCCGGGATTACCGGGCGGAGTGTCGCCGGGCGGCTGATCGGTCGGCGGTGGCGTCTGTCCCGGAGGCGGCGTCTGGCCCGGCCCGGTCGGCTGTGTCGCGCTCTGGTCGCCGAGCCAGTTCGGCGCCGGCGCGCCTGGTTGAGCCAGGGCATCGCCCATGAAGCCCACCGCGAAGCCGGGCCAGCTGTCCTCGGCGCCCGCGTCGAGGCGCGCACGCGCTTCGAGCCGCACGATGCCTTTCACCGGCGTCTTCAGTGTCTTGAGCTCCCAGCGCCAGTCCTGGTTGGCGTACTTGAGCTCGCCCTTCATGTCATCGTCCGAAGGAGGTTGCCCGGTGATGCGCGTCTCGGTGATCTTGTTGAGTGCGATCCACTGCGCAAGCGTCTTCTCGCGCAGGTAGGTCGAGGCGCGCGCGGTCTGGTTGGTGACGGTGAACAGCGCCGTGAGTCCGAACGCCACGATGGCGAGCGCGACCAGCACCTCGATCAGCGTGAATGCGCGCTCGAGTTTCACTTCTGGTCGTCCACGTTCTTGACCTCGAGCTCGCCGTTGGCGTCGCCGGTGATGGTCGCCTCGTGGTCGCTGTCCTCGCGCTGGAGCTTGAGCTCGAACGCGCTCAGGTCGCCGCTCGACTGGATCTGGACTTGTGGAGGCCAGGGCTTCTTGGTATCGGCCGGTGCGCGCAGGACGGCGTCGCGTCCGTCGAGCCGCAGTCGCAGGTTCAGTCCCGCGGGAAGTTGTCGCGGCCGCAGCAGGTCATCGCCGTCGACCGCCTGCCAGACATCACGGCGCGCGTCATAGGCGAGGAACTCGTACTCGCGCTCCTGCAGGCGCAGCCCGAAATCGCGGCCTTCCATTTCCGCCTGCTCGTGCACCGCGCCGATGAGCGCGACCAGTCGCGCGGTCTCGTCGCGGATCTCGGTGTCGCGGCCGAGCGTATGAATGGAGATGAGCGTGACGGAGACCAGGATGCCGATGATGAACACCACCACCAGGATCTCGATGAGCGTGAAGCCCCGGGAACGCTCGACGCTCCGTTGCCTGCTGATCGCCACACTCATTGGAAGAACTCGGCGGCAGCTGCCGCCAGGCTTACTGCAGATTCCAGTTGCCGATGTCCGCGTTGATGCCTTCGCCACCCGGCTGGTTGTCCGCGCCGAGAGTGAAGAGATCGTATTCGCTGCCATGCGTGCCGGGGTACACGTACTGGTAGTCGTAGCCCCATGGATCCTTCTTGAGGCTGTCGACATAGCCGCCCTGTTTCCAGTTGCGAATGCCCGGGTCGGCGGGCTGTTGCACCAGGGCCTGCAGCCCCTGGTCGGTGGTCGGGTACTTGTAGTTGTCGAGGCGGAACAGGTTCAACGCAGTCTCGTAGACGCGGATATCCTGGCGCGCCTTGGCGATCTGCGCGTCGTCGATGCGGCTCATGATGCGGGGCGCGACGATCGCGGCGAGGATGCCGATGATCACCACCACCACGAGAATCTCGATCAGGGTGAAACCGGCGTCGCGATGTGGCGCGACGCGCGACTGGACACGCATGCTGTTGTCTCTATTGCGCAAGGTTGAGCTATGAGAACTCTAACGTCACCATAGCACAAAGGGGTTTTACCAATTAGCGAGCGCCGCGCCACATGGCTGAATTTCCTGCACCTCGATGGGCGGCGCCTGTGGGCGTTCCTGTTCATCTGTTTGCTGCTGGCGACACTCGAAGCGACCGGTGACGCCGGCCGGCTGCTCCTGCGCTATCAGCGTGACGCGATTCTCGCCGGCGAATGGTGGAGGCTCATCACCGCTCACGTGGTGCACCTGGGATGGGAGCATCTCGCACTGAACTTAATGGGCCTCGCCCTGATGTGGGCGCTGTTCGCCGGCGACTACACGCCGCGTCAGTGGTTGATCATCCTCGCCGGCTCGGTCGCGGCCATCGACACGGGCTTCCTGCTGTTTAATCGCGATCTCGCCTGGTACGTGGGCCTGTCGGGCGTTCTGCATGGAGTCATGGTGGCGGGCACCCTGGCACATTGGCGCAGGCGTGAGCCCGATGCGTGGATCCTTGCCGTGTTCCTCGTGGCGAAGCTCATCTACGAGCAGACGTTCGGTGTCATGCCCTTCAGCGCAAAGTCTGCCGGAGGGCCCGTCGTGGTCGATGCGCATCTCTATGGCGCAATCGGTGCGCTCATCGTGGTCGCAGGCCTGACTCTCGCACGCAAGCCGCTATAATCCGCCGCTCCTCAACGGACTGATCGGTCGCATGGCACTCGCACTCGTATTTCCCGGCCAGGGTTCGCAGTCGGTCGGCATGCTGAGCGCACTCGCCGCGGGCGAGCCGCTGGTGGCGCAAACCTTCGCTGAAGCCTCGCAGGCACTCGGCTACGACTTGTGGAAGCTTTGCCAGTCGGGGCCCGAGGCCGATCTCAACACGACCGAACGCACGCAGCCGGCGATGCTGGCCGCGGGTGTTGCCACCTGGCGCGTGTGGCGCCGGCGGGGCGGGCCCGCCCCGGCGATGATGTCGGGCCACAGCCTCGGCGAATTCACGGCGCTCGTGTGTGCGGAAGCGCTGGACTTTCGCACCGCGGTGGACCTGGTGCGTTTTCGCGGCCGCGCGATGCAGGAAGCGGTTCCAGCGGGGCAGGGCGCGATGGCGGCCGTGCTGGGGCTCGACGACGGCGACGTGGTGAGTGCTTGCGCCGAGGCGCAACAGAATGAGGTCGTCGAGGCGGTGAATTTCAACTCGCCGGGACAGGTCGTGATCGCGGGCCACGCCACGGCGGTGCGGCGCGCGGTCGAGATCTGCAAGCAGAAGGGTGCAAAGCGCGCCCTCGACCTGCCGGTGAGCGTGCCCTCGCACAGCTCGCTTATGTGCCCGGCTGCGGAGAAGCTGCGCGAGCGCCTCGTGCACATCGAGGTGCGCAAGCCGCAGATCCCCGAGATCTACACCGTCGATGTGCGCAAGCACGGCGCGCCGCAGGAGATTCGCGAGGCGCTGTTCCGCCAGCTCTTCAACCCCGTGCGCTGGGCCGACACCGTGCGCCAGATGATCGCGGGCGGGGTGACGCATATCGCCGAGTGCGGTCCGGGGAAAGTGCTCACCGGTCTGAATCGGCGCATCGAGCGCAACAAGGCGATCACGATGTCGGCGCTCGAGGACGGGGCCGCCATCGATGCGGCCATCGCCATCACCCGAGGGTCATCGAATGCTTGACGGACAACCGGCACTCGTTACCGGCGCCTCACGCGGCATCGGCCGGGCGATCGCGCTCGCGCTCGGCAAGCAGGGCGCGACAGTCATTGGCACGGCGACCACACCACAAGGTGCGGAAGGCGTAGAGAGCGCACTGCGCGAAGCCGGCTGCAAGGGCAGGGGCATCGTTCTCAACGTGACCGACGCTGCGAGCGTCGATGCCGCGATCGCGGACATCGAGGCGCGCGAAGGCACGCCCGCGATCCTGGTGAACAATGCCGGCATCACGCGCGACGGCCTGCTGTTGCGCATGAAGGCCGAAGACTGGCAGGCGATCCTCGATACCAACCTCTCGTCGGTGTTCCGGCTCTCCAAGGCGTGCCTGCGCGGCATGATGAAACAGCGGCGCGGGCGCATCATCAACATCGCGTCCGTCGTCGGGCTGATCGGCAACGCCGGCCAGGCGAACTACGCCGCGGCCAAAGCGGGCATCATCGGTTTCAGCAAGTCGCTCGCGCGCGAGGTCGGCTCGCGCGGCATCACCGTGAACGTCGTGGCGCCAGGCTTCATCGATACGGACATGACGCGCGCGCTGAGCGAAGAGCAGCGTACGGCGCTCCTGGCGCCGATCGCGCTGGGTCGGCTCGGGTCGGTCGATGACGTGGCAGCCGCCGTTGTCTTTCTCGCTTCCCCTGGGGCGGGCTACATCACCGGCGAAACGCTGCACGTCAACGGCGGCATGTACATGCCGTGAGAAGGCGTCGGGCCTCAGGCCTCGGGCTTCAGGCACAAGAGCCGCTTGCGCCGCAATCCAGTTGAATTTTCTCAGTCCGAGGCCCGAAGCCCGAGCCCGGGGCCCGAGGCCGCGCGCTGACTCATTCTTTACTTGGGCCATGCACAGAAGCGCTCGATAGGTCAAGAAAAACAACCACTAGGGCTGCAATTCGGGTGGCGGGGCCGGGGGGCTTCACCTAGAATACCGCGCCCATGCGGTTCGAACGGGCCGCTACCGACCAAAAGAGGACACCACGCGATGAGCACTGTCGAACAGCAAGTGAAAGCGATCGTCGCCGAACAGCTGGGCGTGAAAGAAGAAGAAGTGACTAACGACGCCTCTTTTGTCGACGATCTCGGGGCGGACTCGCTGGACACGGTCGAGCTGGTGATGGCGCTTGAAGAAGAATTCGAGACCGAGATTCCCGATGAGGATGCCGAGAAGATCACGACGGTTCAGCAGGCGATCGACTACATCAACGAGCATCGCAGCAAGGCCTGACTGTCGCAGCCTCACCTCGGCCACGGACCGGCCGTCGAGAAGCCTCTCTAATGGACCGTATTCATAAGGTGCGCGCGTGACGCGGCGTCGAGTCGTGGTGACCGGGCTCGGCATCGTCTCGCCTGTCGGCAGCACCGTCACCGGCGCCTGGGAAAGCATCCTCGCCGGCCGTGGCGGCATCGGCCCCATCACCCGCTTCGACGTCAGCGCCTTCGCTACACGCTTCGGCGGAGCGGTGCAGGGCTTCAATGTCGACGAATACCTGACCCCCAAAGAAGCGCGCAAGATGGATCCGTTCATGCACTACGGCTTCGGCTCCGCGGTGCAGGCGATGAACGACTCGGGCGTGACGATCAACGAGACCAACGCTGCGCGCGTCGGCGTGATCATGGGTGCAGGCATCGGCGGCCTCGACACGATCGAGGAGACATCGACCAAGTACATCGAGACCAAGAGCCCGCGCAAGATTTCACCCTTCTTCATTCCGGGCACCATCATCAACATGGTCTCGGGGCACATTTCGATCCGTTACGGCATGCAGGGACCGAACCTCGCGGTGGTCACGGCCTGCACGACGTCCACACACGCGATCGGGCTCGCGATGCGCGCCATCCAGTACGGCGATGCGGATGTGATGGTCGCGGGCGGCGCCGAAATGGCGACGACTCCGCTCGGGCTCGGTGGCTTCTGTTCCGTCAGGGCGCTCTCCGAGCGCAACGACGATCCGCAGCACGCGAGCCGTCCGTGGGACCGCGATCGCGATGGTTTCGTGCTGGGCGACGGCGCAGGCGCCCTGGTGCTCGAGTCGCTCGAGCACGCGCAGGCGCGCGGCGCGCGGATCTACGCTGAGCTGGCGGGCTTCGGCATGAGCGGCGACGCCTACCACATGACGGCACCGCAGGAATCAGGAGAAGGCGCGCGCCTCTCCATGATCAACGCGGTGCGCGATGCGGGCCTTAACCCGGAACAGGTCGAATACGTCAACGCGCACGCGACCTCGACGCCGCTCGGTGACAAGGCGGAGACGCTGGCGCTCAAGCGTGCCTTCGGCGATCACGCCTACAAGCTTGCGGTGAGCTCGACCAAGTCGATGACCGGCCACTTGCTCGGCGCTGCTGGTGCGGTCGAGGCCATCTTCTCGGTGCTCGCGATCCGCGACCAGGTCGCGCCGCCGACCATCAACTACGAGAATCCCGACCCGGATTGCGACCTCGACTACGTGCCGAACGCCGCCCGCAAGATGCGGCTCGAGGTGGCCTTGTCGAATTCATTCGGCTTCGGCGGCACCAACGGCACGCTCGTGTTCCGCAAGATGACCTGATGCCAGGGAAGCTCCGCACCGGGCCGTGAAACGCGTCGTCACCGTCGCGCTCGCCATCCTCGTTGTAATCGCGCTCGCCGCGTACCGCTGGGTCGATCACTATCTGCACGCGCCGCTGCAGCTCGCACAGCCGGCAGTCATCTCGGTTCCGGCCGGCAGTTCGTTCAGCACCGTTGCGCGCGACCTGTCCCGCCAGGGGATCCTGAAGTTTCCGCAGCTGCTGTCCGCCTACGCCCGTGCGCGGGGCAAGGCGAGCAGGATCCGTGCCGGCGAATACCAGATCGGGCGCGACCAGACGCCGGCGGGACTCATCGAACAACTGGTGCGGGGCGACGTGCTGTTGCGCGAAGTGACGATCGTCGAAGGCTGGACCGTGCGCGACATGCTAACGGCAATGGGCCGCAATCCGTTCCTGTCGCACACGCTGGACGGTGCGGGTGCGGCCGACGGGCTCATGGAGCGGCTCGGCGAAGCCGGCAAGCACCCCGAAGGCCAGTTTTTTCCGGACACCTATCGGTTTGCCCGCGGCACCAGCGATCTCGAAGTCCTGCGCAAGGCGCACGAAGCGATGCAGACGCGCCTCGCGGCGGCGTGGAGCACACACGCGGCGACGGTGCCGTTCGACGATCCGTACCAGGCGCTGATCCTGGCCTCGATGGTGGAGAAGGAGTCGGCGCTCCCCGCGGAGCGCCAGCGCATTGCCGGCGTGTTCGTGCGGCGCCTGCGGCTCGGGATGCGCCTGCAGTCCGATCCCACGGTGATCTACGGGCTCGGGGAGTCCTACACGGGCGACATCCGCACGCGCGATCTGCACGCCGACACGCCTTACAACACCTACACGCGGGCGGGCCTGCCACCAAGCCCGATTGCGCTCCCGGGGGAGGGCTCGTTGCAGGCCGCGACTCATCCCGACGACAGCGGTGCGTTATTCTTCGTCGCCACGGGCGAGCCGGACGGAAGCCACTACTTTTCCGCGACACTCGCCGAACACGATGCAGCCGTGAGGCGCTACCTGGCGCGCATTCGCAATCGCAGTGCGACGCCCTAGATACCGAACATGCGAGGCAGGTTCATCACGCTGGAGGGGCTCGAGGGGTGCGGCAAGTCGACGCAGGTGCCGCTGCTCAAGGCGTGGCTCGAGGCGCAAGGCATCGCAGTGACCGCAACGCGCGAGCCGGGCGGTACTCCGCTCGCGGAGCGCATTCGCGAACTGGTGCTCGGCACTGCGGGCGAGAAGATGCCGGTCGAGTGCGAATTGCTCCTCATGTTCGCGGCCCGCGCCACGCATCTCGCCAACCTGATCCGTCCCGAGCTGCAGAAGGGCACGTGGGTACTGTGTGACCGCTTCACCGATGCGTCCTTCGCCTACCAGGGGGCAGGGCGTGGCGTTGCCGAGACGCACATCAGCGCTCTGCAAGCACTGGTGCACGGTGACCTGCAGCCGGACCTGACACTGCTCATTGATGTCCCCGTTGCAGTCGGGCTCGAGCGTGCGCGGGTACGGCGCGGGACCGCGCGTCGCGACCGCTTCGAGGTCGAAGAGCGGGAGTTCTTCGAACGCGTCCGCGCCAATTTCCTCGCACGCGCGAGCACCGAGGCGAAACGCATCAAGGTCGTCGACGGTACGCAGCCGATCGCATCGGTAACGGCAGCGATCCAGGCGCACGTGGCGCGGCTCATCCCCTCTGAATGACATCATGATATGCTCGTAAACCGATGATCCCCATAAGCAATATCAAGGCGGAGCACCTGCCGTGGCTGGCGCGGGCGCGGCAGCGCATTGCGGGCGCGCTGCGCCAGGGACGCCTGCCACACGGACTCCTCATCCATGCGCCGCGCGGCGTGGGCGCCGACTCGCTCGCTCTCTGGATCGGACAGCTGGCGCTGTGCCGTGCGCCGGGCGAGGAGCCTTGCGGGACCTGCGCCGCGTGTCGGCTGATCGCTGCCGGCAACCATCCGGACCTGCACTGGATCACGCTGCTCGAGGACAAGAGAGATGTGCTGATCGAACAGGTCCGGGAGCTCAGTGAGGCCTTCGGGTTCAAGAGCTATCGGGGAGGGCGCAAGGTCGGCGTGATCGCACCGGCCGATCTCATGAACGATAAAGCTGCCAATGCGCTGCTCAAGACACTGGAGGAACCGCCGCCCGATGCGCTCCTCGTCCTGGTCTGCGAGCGGCCGTCGCGGCTGCCAGCCACGATCGTGAGCCGCTGCCAGCGCATTTCGATTCCGGCTCCGCTTCGCGCAGTTGCGCTCGAGTGGCTATCGGCCCGCGAACCCGATCTCGCCAGCTGGAACGAAGTGCTCGAATTCGCCGGCGGCGCGCCGCTGCGGGCGCTCGAGCTGCACGCAAGCGGATTCGCGAACCTGCATCGCGAGATGAATGCGACACTCAACGCCTTGCGCGAGCGCTCGCTCGACATACCCGCGACCGCCAGCGGCTGGGCGGGCCGCAACGCCGCCGTTGCGCTCGAAGACCGTCTCTCGTGGATCGAGACGTGGATCACAAACTCACTACGTGAGGCGTTTCAGCGCGGCGCAAACTTGCAATCATTACCGGGAATTCGCAAGATTCGCGGCCTCTACGCCGTGCTCGACCGGGTTCGGGAGTTCAAGCTGGAGCTGAGCAAGTTCTCGTTGAACGCGCAGCTGGCCACCGAGGAACTTCTGCTGCGTACCCAGGTCGCACTGGCTGCCTGAAAGACGAGATCACTGGAACATCGCTGAAGTGCGCCAACCACTCAACAAGCCCGGTCTGCTGACGCTCACCATCAAGGACAAGAGCGCTCTCTACCTGGCATACATGCCCTTCGTGCGTAACGGCGGGCTCTTCATCCCGACCAACAGCAACTACCGGCTCGGCGATGAAGTCTTCATGCTGCTCAATCTCATGGGTGAGGACGAGAAGCTGCCGGTCGCGGGCCGCGTGATCTGGATGACGCCCAAGGGCGCGCAGGGCAAACGCACGGCCGGCATCGGCGTGCAGTTCAGCGAGCAGGATCGCGGCCAGACACAGAAGAAGATCGAGAACTATCTCGCCGGCGCGCTCGGCGGAGACAAGCCGACCCACACGATGTGAGCACGCGCGCGGCGCGCGCCGGCTCACTCATCGTTCCCCTCGAATGCTGCAGGCGGGAATCAGCCGCGACGCGGCTTCACGACGTCGGTCGTTCCCAATCCACCCTTGAGAACGTGCGCGTCGAAGCCGCGCTCGCTCAGGATGTAGGCGCCCGCGGAACTGCGCCGGCCGGTGTCGCAGCACACGACATAGCTCACGGCCTTGTCGAGCGCATTGAGCTTCAGGCGGATGAAGTAGAGCGGGATGTTGATCGCTTCCTCGATGTGCATGTTCTGGTATTCGCTCGGCAGGCGCACATCGAGCCATTTGCCGCCGCGCGCCACGATCTGCTTGGCCTGCTCGTAGTCGACCCACTGCAGCATCGGTTCGTTGAGCAACGTGTTGAAGTCCTGCTTGCCGAGGCGCATCAGCGTGCCCTCGGACAGCATCGTCACCGTGGCATTGCGCTTCGCCTCGGAAATCAGCGCTTCCTCGCCGAAGGTATCGCCCATGCCGAGCTCGGCGAGCTTGATGCCTTCCTTGTTGAGCGGCGTCTCGCGCGTCACCGAGCAACGGCCGCTGACGATCGCGTAGAAGTAGTCACCTTCGTCCCCTTGCTTGATGACCACATCGCCCGCGCGGCAGTTGATGCGCTGCATGCGCATGAAGATCGCCTGGATGTTGGCCGGCGGGATGCGGTGGAACGCCTTGGTCTGCAGCAGTGTCGTCATCCAGTCATCACTGGTGCGCGCGGGGCCGCCATCGAGCTCGCCCACCTCGTACGAGCCGGTCTGGTCCCAGGTGAGCATCACGTCCAGCAGATCGCTGTCGATCGAGATGTAGCGCACCGGGGTGGCGGCGCGCGCGTTGAAGCGGCGGGGGAGCGAGGGCGTGATCGGGTTGCGAGCTGTCGGCGTACCGCCGTGCACCGTGGAGAGAACGCCATCGTTGTCGTAGATCTCGATCGTGCCCTCGACCAGGAAGTAGGTGCGCTTGTCGCTGTCCCCCTCCTTGAAGAGGAGCTTTCCTTCCGGCAGCTCGCGGAGCGAAGTTTTCTTGGCGAGCGCGTGCAGGTTTTCCGCCTTCAGCCCATCGAGGGGCGAAAACTGCTTCAGCAACGCGAGATCGATGGGCTTTTCATCCATTCAGATGCTGCCTGCCTGTGCTGCCGAAACGGACCCAGGGTTTACCGGGGGTCGCGGTGCGTCGCGATGTTAGCACAGGGTCCGCTTTCGGCCGGGGAGAGACCGTTAACGATCACACACTTGCAGCAAATGCCTGCCAACCCGAATCAGGATGGAAGCGCTCACCGTGCTGGCGTTCGAGCTCGGCCAGGCGGCGCATCACTGAGTCGGCGCCGCGCGCGCGGGCGTACGCCAGCGGCCCGCCACGAAACGGCGCGAACCCGGTACCGAAGATCACACCCGCATCGAGCAGATCCGCTTCTTCGACAACGCGTTCGCGCAAGCACGCCACGGACTCGTTGAGCATCGGCAGGATGAGCCGGTCGGTCAGGTCCGAAGGCGGCGCGCTCGTGCCGGCCGGCGGCTTGAGCGGCTTGCCGTCGCGCCACTCATAGAAGCCGCGTCCACTCTTGCGCCCCAGGTGCTTGGCGGCCACGAGCTGCTCGAGCTGCGTGGGCGCCCTGCGATTGAACGCTTGCGCGAGAATCCGTCCGACGTGCAGGCACACGTCGAGGCCCACCGTGTCGGCGAGCTCGATCGGCCCCATCGGCATGCCAAAGTCGACCGCGGCTGCATCGATGTGACGCAACGCCACGCCTTCTTCGGCGAGGAACATCGCTTCGTTGAGGTAGGGCATCAGGACACGGTTGACGACAAAGCCGGGAGCGCTGTGACAAGGCAGAGGGAGCTTGTCCAGTTTGCGCGTGAAGCTCGCGCCGGCCTGCGCGATCTCGGGTCGCGTCTCGGTCGAAGCGATGATCTCCACCAGCGGCATCTTGGCCACCGGGTTGAAGAAGTGCAGGCCCACGAGCCGGCCCGGCTCGCGCAGTCCGCTGTTCAGCTGCTCGAGCATGATGCTCGAGGTGTTGGTCGCGAGGATCGCTGCAGGCTTCATGCGCGGCTCGAGCTTCGCGTAGAGCTCCCGCTTGGCGTCGGCATTTTCGAAGATCGCTTCGATGACGACATCGGCCCGCTCCACGCCGTCGCCCTGCAGATCCATCTGCAGGCGCGCCACCGCCGCTTGCACCGCGGCCGCGTCCTTCAGCTTCTTGTCGAAGAAGTCATGTGCCCGCTTGAGTGCCGGCTCCACGTACTCGGCGGCGCGGTCCTGCAGCGTCACGCTCATGCCGCGCGACACGCACCATGCTGCGATGTCGCCACCCATGACGCCCGCGCCGACGACATGCACGTGCTTGAATTCCATCGGGGCCTTGCCACCGAGTGCCTTCAGGCGGTCCTGCAGCAGGAACACGCGCACGAGGTTGCGCGAAGTCGGCGTGAGCATGAGCGCGGCAATCGAGCGTGCTTCCGCTTCGTAAGCGTTTGCGCCGCGGGCGCCGTGCCGTTCCCACAGGTCGATGATCGCGTAGGGCGCCGGGTAATGATCGCGGCGCGCGCGCCGGCTCACCTGTTTGCGCAACTGGTTGGCGAGAATGCCGCGCACCGGCCCTATGCCCAGGAGCTCATCGAGCCAGCCGGCGCTACGTGTCGGCGGAGAGGCGAGGGCAATAGTCTTGGCATGCGCTCTCAGATTGCTTGCGGGTACCACCTGGTCGACGAGACCCAGCCGATACGCCTCGTCGGCTTTCACCGGGCGGCCCGTCAGCATCAGCTGCATGGCGGCGCGCACGCCGATCAGCTGAACGCTGCGTACCGTACCGCCGAAGCCCGGATGAATGCCGAGCTGCACCTCCGGCAGGCCGAGGCTCGTGCGTCCATCGTCGCCGGTGACGCGATAGCGGCAGGCGAGCGCCAGCTCCAGGCCGCCGCCCAACGCGAAGCCGTTGATCGCGGCCACCGTCGGACAGGGCAGAGCGGCGAGGCGGTCGAAGACGCGCTGGCCGGTGCGGACCAGTTCGTACGCCTGCTGCGCGTTCTTGAGACCCGTGAACTCCTTGATATCGGCGCCGGCTACGAAGCCGCTCGCCTTGCCCGAGCAGACCACCACCGCGGCGGGGACGTTGCGCTCGATGCCGGCAAGGCAGGCATCGAGCTCGAGCATGATTTCCGAGGAGAGCGCGTTGGCCGAGCTGCCGGCGCGATCGATGACGAGGAAGGCGACCCGATCCGCATCGGTCTCGACCCGCCAGTGTTTCGCTTGGTTCATCGGCGTCCCCCGCTGCCGCCGCCGCGCGGCACGGTCATCCTACTTTCAACCGGTCTTTCGCGCCCGCGGCCCCGATGACCTCGAAGTCGCAGATCAACGGGCGGTGATCCGACAGGCGTACGTCCGCGACCTCGAAGTGCGTGACGCGGATCCCATCGCTGTAGAGGATGAAATCGAGCTCCTTGCGCGGGCTGCGGCTCGGAAACGAAGGACTGCTGTCAGCATTGGCGCTGCGCAATCCGGAAGCCCGCATGAACAGGTAGATCTCGTGCTCGCCCCAGAACGTGTTGAAGTCCCCGGCCACGATGACGGGCTTGGTGGACTTTTCCACCAGCTCGTGCAGGTAGCGCAGCTGGTACTGCCGGTGTCGGAACTTGAGCGAGAGGTGCACCAGGAAGACCGCCACGTGCTCGAGCTCGAGCTCGATGATGAGTCGCTTGATGCCGGTGTCGAAGTAGTGAAAGCGCTCGCCATGCACGCGCGGCGCGGCCAGGAACGCGTTGCCCTGCTTGCGCACGATCGGCACCAGCTGGTTGATCGAGGTCGCGCCGTACTTGCACTGATAGGTCGAGTAGTGCCCGAGCGAACGGGCGACGAACTCCGCCTGGTTCAGCATTCCGGTGCGGATGGAGCCGGTGTCGATTTCGAGCAGCCCGACGATGTCGGGGTCGCGCGACTTGATGAAGTCCGTGATGCGCCCGAGAACCTGGCGGCTGCTGCGCAGGTAGCCCGCGCCCGGCACCGGCAGGTGGAACGCGGGGCCGGTCCCCGTGGCGTAGCGGATGTTGTAGATCAGCAGGCGCATGAGAAGCTGCGAGCGCAGGATTGCAAAAAACCGCGCAATGCTACACTACTTCGCCGGCAGCCGGCGGGAGAGCGACTCGTGTCACAGCGCAATCCAATCAAGCTGTTCGTCAGCCACGTCTGGGAAGAGAACGACGACTATTTCCGGGTGTTCGAGTTCCTGGAAAGCGACAGCAACTTCTATTACCAGAACTTCAGCTCACCCGAGAACCGGCCGGGCGGTGACAAGGAAGCGCTGCGCGAAGACCTGCGCAAGCAGATCAGTCCCGCGGAAATCGTCATCGTCCCGAGCAGCCTGTGCCGCAAGCACGGCGACATGATCCTGTTCCAGATGAACTACGCGAAGGCGAGCGACAAGCCGGTGCTGCTGCTCGAGTCCTACGGCGTGAAGGAGCAGATCCCCAAACCGATCCGCGACCTCGCCGACGAAGTCATCGATTGGGACAAGCGCACGCTGGTGGACGCGATCCGGCGCCACGCGCGGCACGAAGAGACGCACCGCTTCGACACGATCGAGTTCAAGCTCGACTGAGCTTCAACCCTCAGCGGCGTACAGCTGCACCACGGGACTCGGCACCGCGCGCGGTCCGCTCTGCGCACGTGCCACCGTGCAGAACATGTTGACGATCTGCACCGCGTGCTGGTTCGCTTCCCAGTCGGACATCTTGCGAACGGTGGCACGCACCGCGTCTTCGCCCGGGAGCGGGCGCACGGCGTGCATCGCTCGCGTCAATCCACCGAAGTCATCGCGCAGTTCGCGCGGCATCTGCTCCGCGTCGATCGATGCGAGGTGATTCACGTAGGCGTTGAACAATCGCTGCTTGATCGGACCTGCACCCGCGAGCGCGACGGTCGCAGAATGAAACTTTTCCCAAGCGGTCAACATGGCGAAATCCCCGGTCTGACCTGAGCGCGCCCGCCGGCGCCTTCCTTCCACATGTGGTGCGAATCTCAGGTGTTTCTTGAGTTTGTTGTTCTTGGAGGATTCGTTTCACATCAATGGGCTGCCGGCGAAATATATACCAATGCCTCCGAAAGGCAACGCTCAAAAAAAGGTCAAGGGCTGGCCTCCAACAGGCCCTCGCACCGATTCAGGGTCCGCGGATCGACGGGCCCCCATCGCGGGCCAATCGGCGGCCCTTGCATCGAAGACGCGTTGGCGAGGGTAAGCAACTGTGTTCATGGGGTTTATGGAGCGGGCGAAACGGGGCCCGTGTCCACGCTATCCCCGTCGGCGGCTGTCGTTGCGCCTTGTCATCTGTCGGCAGCGTCTGACATTACCGCCAGGAGTCGACGCGTAGACTCGATCGAAGCTTGGGGTCTGTAAGGATTTCGCAGGCCTCTCGTACAGGGAGTTGCAGCTGCCAAAACAAGTAAGAGAGGCTTCCGTGGGCCGAAAAGTGACCGCCGTTCGCCAGAACGGCCTGGCTCGATTTCCCGGTACCGAAGCAGCGAATAATGGCCAGGCGCACGCAGCGTCGGCCATGGAGTTGCGCGTATTGCTGAACGCTCTGCGCGCCGTCCGGGACGGGGATTTCAGCGCCCGTCTGCCGGGTGACTGGACGGGCCTCAGCGGCAAGATCGCCGACACCTTCAATGAAATCGTCACCGCCAACGCCTCGCTGGCGCGCGAGCTCGCCCGTGTCGGGGAAACCGTGGGCAAGAAGGGCGGCGCCCGGCAGCGCATCACCACCCACCGCCGGATGGGCGCCTGGGGGGAGATGGAATCCTCGGTCAACGTCCTGATCGACGATCTGCTCTGGCCGACCGCGGAGGTCACCCGGTGCCTGGCGGCGGTGGCCAAGGGCGATCTCTCGCAGACCATGCGCCTGGAGGTCGACGGTCGTCCGCTCGAAGGCGAGTTCCTGCGCTCCGCCTCGATCGTCAATCGCATGATCGACCAGATGAGCGTGTTCTCCTCGGAAGTGACGCGCGTGGCGCGCGAGGTAGGCACCGAGGGCAAGCTCGGCGGCCAGGCGCACGTCAAGGGCGTGAGCGGTGTGTGGAAGGACCTCACCGACAGCGTCAACTCCATGGCGAGCAACCTGACCGCACAGGTGCGCAATATCGCGGACGTGACCATCGCGGTCGCGAGCGGCGACCTGTCACGCAAGATCACGGTCGACGTGCGTGGCGAGATCCTGTTGCTCAAGGAGGCCATCAACACGATGGTCGACCAGCTGCGTTCCTTCGCCTCCGAAGTGACGCGCGTGGCGCGCGAAGTGGGCACCGAAGGCAAGCTCGGCGGCCAGGCGATCGTGCCGGGCGTCGCGGGCACGTGGAAGGACCTGACCGATTCGGTCAACGCCATGGCCACCAATCTCACCGGCCAGGTGCGCAACATCGCCGAGGTCACGACCGCGGTCGCGCGCGGCGACCTGTCACGCAAGATCACCGTCGACGTGCGCGGCGAGCTGCTCGAGCTCAAGAACACCATCAACACCATGGTGGACCAGCTCAACAGCTTCGCGGCGGAAGTGACTCGCGTGGCGCGCGAAGTGGGCACCGAGGGCAAGCTCGGCGGCCAGGCGCAGGTTCCAGGCGTCGCGGGCACGTGGAAGGACCTCACCGACAACGTGAACTCGATGGCGGGCAACCTGACCGCGCAGGTGCGCAACATCGCGGAAGTGGCCACCGCGATCGCGAATGGCGACTTGTCGCGCAAGATCACCGTCGACGTGCGTGGCGAGATCCTGCAGCTCAAGGAAACGCTCAACACGATGGTGGAGCAGCTGCGCTCCTTCGCCTCGGAGGTGACGCGCGTGGCGCGCGAAGTGGGCACCGAGGGGAGTCTCGGCGGCCAGGCGCACGTTCCCGATGTCGCGGGCACGTGGAAGATTCTCACCGACTCGGTGAACGCGATGGCGACCAACCTCACTCGCCAGGTGCGCAACATCGCCGAAGTCACGACCGCGGTCGCACGCGGCGACCTGTCACGCAAGATCACGGTGGACGTGAAAGGCGAGATCCTCGAGCTCAAGAACACCATCAACACGATGGTCGACCAGTTGAACGGCTTTGCTTCCGAGGTGACGCGCGTGGCGCGCGAGGTCGGCACCGAGGGGAGCCTCGGCGGGCAGGCGCGCGTGCCGGGTGTCGCGGGCACGTGGAAGGATCTGACGGACTCGGTCAACGCCATGGCGACCAACCTCACCGGCCAGGTGCGCAACATCGCCGAAGTCACGACGGCCGTGGCGCGCGGTGACCTGTCACGCAAGATCACGGTGGACGTGAAGGGCGAGATCCTCGAGCTCAAGAACACCATCAACACGATGGTCGACCAGTTGAACGGATTCGCCGCGGAGGTGACGCGCGTGGCGCGCGAGGTCGGCACCGAAGGCAAGCTCGGCGGCCAGGCACGCGTGCCGGGCGTGGCCGGCACCTGGAAGGGGCTCACCGACAACGTCAACTCGATGGCGAGCAACCTCACCGGGCAGGTGCGCAACATCGCCGAGGTGGCGACCGCCGTCGCGCAAGGCGACCTGTCACGCAAGATCACCGTGGACGTGAAGGGCGAGATCCTGCAGCTCAAGGAGACCATCAACACGATGGTCGACCAGTTGAACAGCTTCGCTTCCGAAGTGACCCGCATGGCGCGCGAAGTGGGTACCGAGGGCCGGCTCGGAGGACAAGCCCAGGTGCTGGGCGTCGGTGGCACCTGGAAGGATCTCACCGACAACGTGAACCTGCTGGCGGCCAATCTCACCACCCAGGTGCGCGCCATCGCCGAGGTGGCCACTGCGGTGACCAAGGGCGACCTGACGCGATCGATCCAGGTGGACGCGCGCGGCGAGGTGGCGGATCTCAAGGACTACATCAACGCGATGATCGGCAACCTGCGCGTGACCACGGACCGCAACACCGAGCAGGACTGGCTCAAGACCAATCTCGCGAAGTTCAGCGGCATGATGCAGGGCCAGCGCGATCTGCTGACGCTGGCGCAGACCCTGCTCTCGGAGCTGGCACCGCTGGTGAACGCGCAGCAGGGCATCATCTATATCATCGACGGCCCGCAGGACGGCGAGGTCGGCCTGCGCAAGCTCGCGGGCTATGCCGACCAGGAGGGACCGCGCCGCTTCGGCCTGGGCGAGGGACTCGTCGGCCAGTGCGCCGTGGAGCGTCAGCGCCTGCTGCTCACGGACGTGCCCGCGGATTCGATCCAGGTGAGCTCGGGCCTGCTGATGGCGCGGCCGCGCAACGTCGTGGTGCTGCCGGTGTTGTTCGAGGGGCAGATCAAGGCGGTCGTGGAGCTCGCGAGCCTGCGCGAGTTCACCGCCCCGCACCTCGCTTTCCTCGAGCAGCTCAGCGGCTCGATCGGCATCGTGCTCAACACGATCGAGGCCACGATGCGTACCGAGGGCCTGCTGATGCAGTCGCAGCAGCTCGCGGGCGAGCTGCAGGCGCAGCAGAAGGAGCTGCAGCAGACCAACGAAGAGCTGGCGCAGAAGGCGCGCCTGCTGGCCGCGCAGAACGCCGAGGTGGAGCGCAAGAATCGCGAGATCGAGCAGGCGCGCTCGGCGCTGGAGGAGAAAGCCGCGGAACTGGCGCTCACCTCGCGCTACAAGTCCGAGTTCCTCGCCAACATGTCGCACGAGCTGCGCACACCGCTCAACAGTATCCTGATCCTTGGCCAGCAGCTGGCGGAGAACGCGGACGGCAATCTCTCCAAGAAGCAGGTGGAGTTCGCCGACACGATCCTCGGTGCAGGCACCGACCTGCTCAACCTGATCAGCGACATCCTCGACCTGTCGAAGATCGAATCGGGAACCGTGACGGTCGAGTCGGTCGACATGCGGGTCGCGGCGCTGCGCGAGACCATCGAGCGCAATTTCCGGCACGTGGCCGAAACCCGCAAGCTCGCCTTCTCCGTCAATGTCGACCCGCTCCTCGAACCGACACTGCAGACCGATCCGAAGCGCCTGCTGCAGGTGCTGACGAACCTGCTCTCCAACGCCTTCAAGTTCACGGAGCAGGGGAGTGTGCGCGTGGATATCGGGCTCGCGGAGAGCGGCTGGAGCACCGATCACCCGATCCTCACCCAGGTGCCGAAGGTCGTGCGCCTCGCCGTGGTCGACACCGGCATCGGCATTCCGCCCGAGAAGCAGCGCATCGTCTTCGAGGCCTTCCAGCAAGCCGACGCCGGCACCGCGCGCCGCTACGGTGGCACCGGTCTCGGACTCGCCATCAGTCGCGAGCTCGCGCACCTGCTGGGCGGCGAAATCCGCCTGCGCAGCGTCCCGGGCTCGGGCAGCACCTTCGAGTTGTTCCTGCCGGCCTCCTACGTCGGACCTGCGTACAGCAGGTTCAACGTGCAGAGCCGCGGGCAGTACGAGCCGCGGGAGATCGGCGCACCGCTCCCGGCACCGGCGCTGGAGATCATCGACGACCGCGAAGTGCTGCAGCCGGGCGACAAGATCCTGTTGATCGTCGAGGACGACCCACCCTATGCGCGCATCCTGCTGGAGGCTGCGCGCGCCCGTGGCTTCAGGGGCATCGTGGCGATGCGCGGCGCGGATGCGATCGCGCTCGCGCGCCAGTACCTGCCGACGGCGATCAGCCTCGACGTGTTCCTGCCCGACATGCTCGGCTGGAATGTGCTGAGCCAGTTGAAGCTCGACTTCTCCACGCGCCACATCCCGGTGCAGATCCTCACCATAGAAGAAGAGCGCCAGCACGCGCTCGAGCGCGGCGCCTTCGCGCACCTGGTCAAGCCGCTGACGACGAACGGACTCGAGCACGCGTTCGAGCGCATCAAGTCGTTCGCCGAGCCGCGCGTGCGGCGCCTGCTGGTGGTCGAGGACAGCCCGAGCGAGCGGCTGTCGATCGAGGAATTGATTGCGCACGACGACGTCGAGATCACCTCCGTCGGCACCGGTGGCGAGGCGCTGCGCGAACTGCAGGAACGCGGCTACGACTGCGTGGTGCTCGATCTGCGCCTGCCGGACATGAGCGGCTTCGACCTGCTGGATCGACTGCAGGAAGTGCAGCGGCTGCGCGATGTGCCGGTCGTGGTCTACACCGGGCGCGAGCTCTCGGCCGAGGAGGAGGAGCAGCTGCGGCGCCTCGCGAAGAGCATCGTCCTCAAGGGCGTGCGCTCGCCCGAGCGCCTGCTCGACGAGACGGCCCTGTTCCTGCACCGCGTGGTCGCCGACCTGCCGCACAACAAGCAGCGCATGCTCAAGGAACTGCACGAGCGGCCGGAGGCGCTGGCGGGGCACAAGGTGCTGGTGGTCGACGACGACGTGCGCAACATCTTCGCGCTCTCGAGCGTGCTCGAGCGCCACGGCATGCACGTCGTGATCGCCACTACCGGCCAGGAAGCGATCAACGTGCTGGAACAGACGCCGGACGTCTCGCTCGCGCTGATGGACATCATGATGCCCGGCATGGACGGCTACGAGACCATGCGCCGCATCCGCGAGGTGGCGCGCTTCCGCCGCCTGCCGATCATCGCGCTCACCGCGAAGGCCATGAAGGGCGATCGTGAGAAGTGCCTGGATGCCGGTGCCTCGGATTACGTCGCCAAGCCGGTCGACACCGGGCAGCTGGTCTCGTTGTTGCGCACCTGGCTGCATCCTTGAGCACCATGAAAGACGAACGAGTCAACATCCTGCTGGTCGACGACCAGCCCGCGCGCCTCGTGACCTACGAGGTGATCCTGGCCGACCTCGGCGAGAACCTGGTGACAGCGGAGTCGGGGCGCGAGGCGCTGCAGCTCCTGATGACCATGGAGTTCGCCGCCATCCTGCTCGACGTCAGCATGCCGGGAATGGACGGTTTCGAAACCGCGACGCTGATTCACCAGCACCCGCGCTTCGAGAAGACACCCATCATCTTTGTCACTGCGGTGCACGTCACCGATCTCGATCGGCTGCACGGCTATCGCATCGGCGCGGTCGACTACGTGTACGTACCGGTGGTGCCGGAGATCCTGCGCGGCAAGGTGCAGGTGCTGGTGGAGCTGCATCGCAAGCGGCGCGAGCTGCAGGCGGCCAACGAAGCGCTGGCGCGGGCCAACGAGCAGCTCGCCGCCGAGAAGCGCAGCGAGCTCGAGAAGCTCAACCGCCATCTCATGGACGTCAACACCGAGCTCGCCGCGGCGAACGAGACGCTCAAGGGCGAAGTGCGCGAGCGCCTGCGCGCGCAGGCCGCGGTGCAGGAGGCGGACCGGCGCAAGGAGGAATTCCTCGCGGTGCTGTCGCACGAGCTGCGCAACCCGCTGGCGGCCATCGATGCGGCGGTCCGGCTCATGGCCCAGCGCAACCTGATCGACCCGCAATTGAGCTGGGCGCGCGAAGTGCTGTCGCGCCAGACCGCGCACCTGACGCGCCTGGTGGACGACCTGCTGGACATCGCGCGCGTCAACCGCGGCAACATCATGCTGCGACGTGAGCCGGTGCAGGTGGCGGGCCTGCTGGCCCACGCGGTCGAGTCGGTGCGCCCGCTCCTGGAGAGCCGGCGACACGACCTGCGCGTCACCACCCCGCAATGGCCGCTGCGCGTGCACGGCGACCCGGTGCGCCTGACGCAGGTGATCGCGAATCTCCTCAGCAACGCCGCGCAGTACAGCGACGAAGGCAGCCGCATCGAGCTGCAGGCCGATGTCCTGCCGGGTGATGGCGGCGGCACTCCCGAAGTGGTGATCCGTGTGCGCGATAGCGGCATCGGCATTTCCACGCAGGATCTCGGGCGCATCTTCGAGCTGTTCCGGCAACTCGAGCAGCCCGACCGCCGCCAGGGCGGGCTCGGCGTCGGGCTGGCGCTGGCGCGCCGGCTGGTGGAATTGCACGGTGGGAGCATCGAGGCGCAGAGCGAAGGGGCAGGGAAGGGGAGTGAGTTCATCGTCCGTATCCCGGAGTTGTGCAGCGGCCAGGCGGAAGTGGCGGCCTCGCCTGCTCCGGGCCATGGCACGACCGCGGCGCTGCGCCTGCTGATTGTCGACGACAACGTCGATTCCGCGCGCACGCTGGCGATGCTCCTCGAGCTCTCAGGTCACGAAGTCCGTGTGGCGCACAGTGGTGCGGCAGCACTGCAGGCGGTCGCCGAGCGCCGGTTCGACGCGGTTCTGCTCGACATCGGCATGCCGGAAATGAACGGCTACGAGGTCGCGCAGCGCCTGCGCACCGAGCAGAAGTTCAACGGGCGTCTCATCGCGCTGACCGGCTACGGACGCGACTACGACCGTGAAGTGGCGCATTGCGCGGGGTTCGACCATCACCTGGTGAAGCCGGTCGACTATTCGATGCTCGAGCAGATCCTGAGAGGGGCCTCGATCGCGAGGCTGGAGACGGAAGAGCGCGATGAGCGGCCGCGCAGCGCGGCGCTGGAGCCCTCCGGCATTGGAGCCTAAGCTACTTCGTATAATGTATATTATGGTAAATAAGCTATAGACCAACCATCTGGACGAGCCCTTGGGGCCCGAAGGCCTGCAGCCCCCTGCAGACTCAATTAGAAGCTTTCAGGGCCCCTTCTTTCTTTCTAGGCGCGCGAGGCTGCCGTGGCGCCCTGTTCGGAAGCACGGTCGTCTGCCGGCCGATAGCGCAACATCAGCAGCAATCCCGCCGCGAGCACCGAACCGAGCGACATCAGGATCGCAACCGTGGGCAGCGGCTGCCCGGCCTTGAACAGAAATCCCGCGACTACCGGGGCCAGCATCGCGCCGCCCCGTCCGACGCCGACGGCGAAGCCGGTGCCGCTGGCGCGCACGTGGGTCGGGAAAGCCTGGGCGAAGATCGCGTACATGCCGACGATGGCGGCGTTGGTGCAGAAGCCGGCAATCGCGCAAGTCAGCGACAGCTGCTGCAGATCGGGCGGCGTGCGACCGAAGACCGTCACTGCGACGGTGGACAGGATCATGACGATGATCGTGAGCTGCCGGACGCCGAAGCGCAGCGCCAGCAGGCCAAGCAACGCGCCGCCCGTGGCGCCGCCGACATTGGTCCATACCAGGACCTGGGCCGCGGACGCCGGGACGAATCCCATGTCGACGACGATCTTGGGCACCCACTTCACGAGGAAGTAAAAGGTGATGACGTGCAGGAAGTAGGCCGTCGTCAGCAGGACGGTGATCGCCACCAGGCCGGGCGCAAAGAGATCTGACACGGAGCGCCGGCGCACGTCCGGTGCGATGACGGGCAAGGCAGTGACGGGCCCATGGCCGAAGCGTCGCAAGGTGCGGTTGATCGACTCGAGCGCTCCCGCCGGCTGCTTGCGAGTCAGCCAGTGGATCGATTCGGGCACGAGGAAGTACACCAGCGGTATGAATGCCGCGGTGATAGCGCTGCCGAAGTAGAACACGGCCCGCCAGTCATGACCCTGCAGGAGACGCGCGACGATGGTGCCGCCGATCACCGCGCCGATCGGGTAGCCGATCGCCATGATCGATACGCAGAGATGTCGGCGCCTGAGATTGGCAACCTCCGCGGCCACAGCATTGATGGCGGCGAGCATGCCGCCGATGCCAAGACCGGTGACGATGCGCCACACCGACAGGTCCACGAGGCTCTTCACGGTCGTGACCATGAACATGCCCACCGTCATCAGCACCAGGCACCCGAGCATGGTGGGCCGGCGCCCGATCTTGTCCGCGACGCCGCCGAGGAAGATCGAACCGAGCGCCATGCCGATCAATTCCATCGACAGGACGATGCCGAGGGCTCCGCGATCGATGCCCCACTCCGCCGCGATACCGGGCGAGGCGAAGCTGATCGACAGCACATCGAACCCGTCGAGCGCATTGAGGCCGACGGTGATCGCCACGGCAATGATCTGCAGCCAGCTCAGGGGCGAGTTGGAAATCGTGTCGCGCGGATCAGTGCTCACTGGTGTGCGGCTCCTCTGCTGCCGTTCGCTGCCGCGAGCATCGCGGCGCGACGCACAGTAGCAGTTCTCGGGCAAGCGGGCACGGACGCCGATGTCGGCAAGGTGTGAGAGACTTCAGCCGCGCACCGCCAGGAGATCCACGATGCCGATCGATCGACGCACGTTCATGGCCACGACCTCGCTGGCGCTCTCAGGCGCGGCACTCGAGGTCGCCGCAGCCGAGAGCACCCGCAAGAAGAGCGCACCGCCGCGCAGGATCGCCACCGAAGAGGCCTTCTCCATTCCGGAAGTCGCCGAGGCGCTGCGCGCCGTTTCGCGCGCGCCCGGCAACAGTCTCGACCTGTACCTGCTGCGCTCGATCTACGATTCGGCGGCCGACACGTCGGGCGGCAAGCTGCGCACGGCGCTGCTGGATCTCGAGGGCGTGCGCATGCAGGAGATGGATGCCAACGATGTGGCCGTGCACCTGCTGTCGCTGACCGCCCCCGGCGTGCAGATGTTCGATGCCGACGATGCCGTGGAGCTCGCAACGCTCGCCAACGACCGTCTCGCCGAAGTCATCCGGCGGCACCCGGCCCGCTTCGCCGGACTGGCGAGCTTCGCGCCGCAGGCGCCCAAGCGCGCCGCGCAGGAGATGGAGCGCGCCATCGATCGCCTCAAGCTCAATGGCTTCATCGTCAATTCCCACACCAACAGCGAGTACCTCGACGATCCGAAGTTCTGGCCGATCCTGGAAGCAGCAGAGGCGCTCGACTCCTGCATCTACATCCATCCACGCGCGCCCTCGGAGGGCATGGACGTGCCCTTCCGACACTACGGCATGGACGGCGCACTCTGGGGCTACGGCATGGAGACCGGCACCCACGCGGTGCGCCTGATCCTCGGCGGCGTGTTCGATCGCTTTCCGAAGCTCAAGATCTGTCTCGGCCACATGGGTGAGGCCGTGCATTTCTGGCTGTGGCGCCTCGACTTCATGGCCGAGCGCATGCAGGCGGGCGGGCGCATGGCGAAGCTGCAGCTCAAGCCGAGCGAATACTTCAAGCGCAACTTCGTGATCACGACCAGCGGCCAGGAATCGCACGCCGCGCTCGAGTATTCGCTCAAGGTGCTGGGGCCGGACAACGTGCTGTGGGCGATCGACTACCCTTACCAGCCCACCTCCCCCGCGGTCGCGTTCATGGACTCGGCGCCCGTGTCCGAGGAGCTCCGCGCGCAGCTTTATCACGGCAACGCGGAACGCATCTTCCGCATCCGTGCCTAACGCAGGTCCCGAAAGCCGGAGATTCGAGCATGGAACGGCGGCGCGCGAGAGTGCACATCGATGAGCGGCTGGACGAGGCGCTCTCGGAAAGTTTTCCCGCGAGCGACCCGCCCGCGGTCCATTCGGTCGATGATCCTCCGCTGCGCGCGCCGCAGGTCCGCGGACCGCAACCTGCGCGAGGCCGTCGAGCTGCCAAGGGCACCCGCCCGCAGGCTCGCAAGCGCACTACTGCAGGCGAGCGCGCGAATGCACGCAAACGCTCGAAACAGAAAACCTCGACTCGCGTCCGCGGTAAAGCGGCGAGGCGCACTCGCCGCAAGACATCGAGGCGCAGTCGCAGGAGACGCTAGCGGTTGGGGAAGCTCTAGTTCCGGGTCTCGAGCGGCCCCGCGCTGAAGATGATGCCCACCAGCGCGAGCACTCCGAAGATGCCGACCAGGATCGTGATCACGCCGATCGCCGTCGGTGCATGCTGCTCGCTGCCCAGCGCGCGCAGCCGCTGCAGCGCGTGACGGTACTCGTAGGCGCCCGCGAGCAGCGACAGGGTGCCTACCGTGATCAGGATCAGGCCGACGTTGCGCGGCGCCTCGAGCAGCGCCTGGCGCACCAGATGCTGCTGCTCATGCAGGTACTGGAAGAACTTCGCCACGCCGAAGCCGAAGGTGATCATGGCGAACGAGGTGCGGATCCACGCCATCAGCGTCCGGTCCGCCGCCAGGCGCGTGCGCAGGATCGCGAGCTCAGTCATCGTGTCCAGCATGGTTTGCGTCTCCAGCTTCGCTGCCGGCATTCGGCCCAGTCGCTTCAATCGTCGAGTTGCGCGAGCAGCGTGCGCCACGAGTATCCGTGCTTCGCAAAGACAACTCCCTTCGCTGCCATCGCGTCCACCAGGCGCTGCTGACGCTCGGCCGCCGCGCGCGCCATCACCGGTGTCACGCCGACGCTCGCCAGTGTGCGTTCGACCTCGCGCATTTCCGCAGCGCGACGACGCCCGTGTTCCGCCACGCGGCCGACGAGGTAGTCCGGCAGCGTCGTGCTCCAGCCCATGTGTGGAAACGTGCGTTCCAGGGATGCGAACACCTGCTCTGCAGCGCCGAATTCGCGTGCCGCCATCACGCACTCGAGCGTGAGCGCCTCCAGGCCCTTGATCACGATGCTGCGGCACATCTTGATGGCCGATGCCGTTCCGACGTCGCCTGCGACCGCAGTGACGTTCATGCCAAGACCGCTGAGAGTCTCGGCAGCATCGACAGCGTGGGGACCGCCCAGCAGGATCGGCACGGCGAGACGCTGGGGAGGGACCGGTGCCATCACGGCCGCCTCCACGTAGCGTGCACCGCCCTCCTCCACCAGGCGCGCGTTCTCGCGCTTGGTTGCCGGAGAGACCGAGTTGAGGTCGAGAAACGTCTGTCCGGCGCGCAGCCAAGGTCTCGCGTCTGCGGCCACCTGCGTCGAGGCGCTCGCCGTGACTGCTGAGATGATCAGCTCGGCACCATCGATGGCGTCGGTGAGGGTCGCCGCCGCGCGTACGCCAGCAGATTTCGCCCTCGCGAGCAGCGACTCACGCGCGGGGCCGGGCGCGAACAGGATGTCGAAGGTGGCAACGGTCGCTCCGCCGCCGGCGAGGTCCGCACCGAGGATGCCCCCCGCTTCACCGAAACCGATGACGGCGATCCGGCGGGGCGTTGCGCGAGCGTTCATGTGAGTCGCCCTCAGGTGTGCATCAGGAGCCGCCCGCGCGGTTCACCGATCCGCCAGCCTCGCGTCGCCGGCTGACCTCGATGCCGCTGCCGATCGGCAGCAGCACGGAGTCGAAAGCGCCGCTCTCGCGCACGCGCTTGCGGTAGGCCTCGGCGTGCACACGTGCCGATTCCGGCTCGATCATGTTGTCCGCTACGACAATGGCCCCGGGCGCGAGCTTGGGAGCAAACAGGTCGAAGCAGGGAATGTAGAGATCCTTCCACACGTCGAGCAGCACGAAATCGAAGGGACCTGCGAGCTGGCGCAGGATGTCGAGGACATCGCCGACGCGAAAGTCGACGTACTGTGCGAGGCCGACCGCCCCGAGCCTCTGCTTCGCATAAGCGGACTTCTCGGCAACGAGATCGGTGGTGATCACCTTGCCGCCGGTTTCGCGCGCTGCCTCGGCGAGCCACACCGCTGAGTATCCATAGGACGTGCCCAGCTCGAGGATCGAGCGCGCCTTGAGACTCTTGACGAGCAGATTGAGGAGCGTGCCCGTGCCGCGCCCGACGGCGAGCAGCAACTGATCGCGGCGCGCGGCGCCGCCCGGTGTGGCCAGGTCGATCCTCGCCTGGCGCTCGTCATCGCTGCGCTGGTCGTACTCGGCCAGCAGTCTTTCAATGCTCGGATCCATGGCAACTCCATCAGTGGGACGCGGTGAGTCGGCGCAGGCGATTCGCCCGTACAATCGATCGCCCGGACTCACGCGAGGTTATCAGTCCCTGTGTCCTCCCGCGCGCCTGCCAGTTCCCGCGACAACGGCGGTTCACGCATCGTCGTGGTCACCGATCATCCCTGGCCGGACGTCGAGATCGAGCGCAGCGTGCTCGCCCGCGCGGGACTCGAGCTGCGTGCGGGCCCGGGGCGCGCGGGCACGGCTGCTGAAATCGAGACGCTGGTCGCCCGCCATGATCCGGTCGCCATCATGACGTGCTGGGCCGAAGTGTCGGCGCGGGCGATTGCGCTGCCCTCGGAACTGCTCGTCGTCGCGCGCATGGGTGTCGGCCTCGACAACATCGCGGTGGCCGCCGCCACGGCGCGCGGCGCCTGGGTCATCAACGTCCCTGACTATTGCGTGCAGGAAGTCTCCGATCACGCCATTGCGCTCATGCTCGCGCACTGGCGCGACGTGGTCGTGACGGATCGCGCCTCCAAGCAGGGAGTGTGGAATCCCACCGCCGCCGTGGCGCGGCGCGTCCGCGACAGGACCGTGGGCATCATTGGCTACGGTCGAATCGGCAGCACCACCGCCCGAAAAATGGCCCGTGGCTTCGGCTGCCGCGTCCTCGTGAACAGCCCCGGCCTGTTGCGTGAGCACGGCGCCGGCCATGAGCTGGCGCCCGGGATCATCGTGGCGGCGCTCGCGCAGCTACAGGAGGAGGCAGACGCGATCGTGCTGCATCTGCCTCTGGTGGACTCAACGCGACGCCTCGTCGATAAGAAATTCCTGGCCGCCTGCCGTCGCAAGCCGTTGCTGGTCAACGTCAGCAGGGGTGGTCTCGTGGATAACGATGCGCTGGTTCATGCGCTGGAGCACGGACTCCTGAGCGGCGCGGCCCTCGACGTGATCGAGGGCGAGCCCGCGCCGCCGTTGAGCGTGATCGGCCGCGCGGATGTCATCGCGACGCCTCACATCGGTTTCCTGTCGGATGCATCGGTGGCCGAAGTACGCCGGCGCAGCTGCGAAGACGTCGTGCGCGCCGTGTCAGGTGAGAAGCCCAGGAATCCGTGCAACGCCCCGCACGCACGGGTCGCCTCGAAGTAG
>Ga0126377_10000076_pt1 | contig 46348 bp, 72 predicted proteins | sample PanSoiMetPlot_22_FD_92647 | JGI IMG/M metagenome (GOLD analysis project Ga0126377, IMG submission 92647) | Tropical forest soil microbial communities from Panama - MetaG Plot_22 | ecosystem: Environmental > Terrestrial > Soil > Tropical forest > Bulk soil | place: Panama | collected 2016-02-17 | reverse complement strand
GGGGCGTCCGTGACGACCGGCCCATTGCCTTCCGCTTCTGCGAGCATCATGGGAAGCAAATCGCGTGAATGTGATACGAAATAAGCGCCATCGCGAAGTTTGGGACCGCACCCGCCTGCACGGCGACCTTGTAGATCGGTGAGCCGCCGCCAGACGGCGTATCCAAGAACGGCAGAATGTGCGTAAAATGCCAGTACAGGCCGTTGATTGTGTTGAGCGCAAATCCCGTCCCAAACGCGGAGAACGTATCCGCTAACGTTGTCCCGTCCGGTTGTCCCCAGGTGCCGCCCTTGTAGAGCCGCGTTGCGACATTGAACCCGAACGCGCTTGCAGGTTGGGATGTACACTGCACATGGGCAATAATCACACCCAACACGAGCACTAACCGCGCGTTGGTATCGAGTAACGTTGGTTGGCACGATGCCGCCGCGTACCAATTCCCGTCCATGGGCCAGTTCCATTGTGCATTGAACGAACCCCCAAAGGCGTACCCGTACGGTGCCGTTCGCACCGCGAGGTTAGCTGCCGACACGGCCAGTGCTGCAATGGACGGATTCGGATACGTGCCGGCGAGGCTACCACCCGCCGCACCCGAGGGCGGTAGACTCGTCGGTGCGCCCGTGACCTTGGCCCACGCGACGTCGGAAATCTCCGCGTTGCCGACCGCATTCGCAGCAATGGTCGGATTCGGGTAGCTCCCCGTGAGGTCGCCGCCCGCTGTCCCCGACGGGGGACCGCCCGCGCCTGGCCCGGCCTTGACCCAGGCCGTGCCGTTCGAGACATAGAGCGACTGATCGGTGGTATTCCAGTACGTGTCGCCCGATGCGCCGACCGCTGGCGCGTTCGCGTACGGGGCCGCGTTCGTGATGCCGTAGGCACGCATCAGCCGACCACCACGGCGCGATACCCCGCACCGAGATTGGGGTTGTAGCGGATGGTCACCGCGTTCACGGTGGTGGCGTCCCAGTCCACTTCCACCGCCGTGTAGGGGGTCGCCCCGTTCAGCACCTGCACATGCACGTCGCGCGTGTTCAGATTGTGCGTCACGGTTTCGGGACTCGCGGTGCCGGTGAGCGCCGCCGCAAACTTCTTCGTTACGCCGGTGACGGCGGTATTCACATAGGCTTGCGTGGCGATGACGGTGGTATCCACGGCGACGGTATCCGCCGCCACCGTGATGCCCGTCCCCGCTCCGACGTCGAAGGTATTGCCGGTGAGCGTGAGTCCCGCGCCGCCGATATAGCTCGCGGGCGCCCCGAACTGCACCCAAGTCAACGACGTCGTGCCGACCAGGATTGGCGAGTCAGTCGTACAGACCCACGCCGTATCCTTATTGACGGTCCCCTCAGAGATGAAGACCGCCGCATTGAGGAGAGCGGCTTCGTCCGTCGCATCCGCCGTGCGATTCCACGCGGCCGATTGTGCGGACCAGATGCCGTTTTCCGTCGCATTCGTTTGATTCTTCAGCAACACCCGATTCCCGACGTTCAATGTCACACCGTCTATCGGAGTCGCGACGCCGCTAAGCGTGACGTTCGCTGTCGATGCAACACGACACGTATCTTTCCACGACAACCCGTTGATATTGGCATCGACGTAGGTTTTGGTCGCGGCATCGGAGCCCACGAGTGGCGCACCCAGGTTGGTCACCCGGAACCCACCCCAGCTCACATCCGCCGTCGGCGTCGCCAGCGCACTGACGGGGATGGTCGAATGCGCCGCCGCATTGTGGACCGGGTTGCCGTGCGTGTGATCGGAGCGGGCGATTGTCGCGGCGACACCATTTGCCCCGGAAGCCCCGAACGTCTGCTCCGTGGTGATCGCACCGAACGTCGGCATCCCGTGCTTGTGATCTTCACGGGCGTAGGTGGTGAGCGTGCCGACCACCGCCGCATCACCAATCGCCTCCGTCGTCACTGTGGTCGCGGGATTTGCCCCGGCTGCGCTGCGCCACGTTGTGCCGTCGTACCAGTAGAGCGTGTTGTCGGCGGAATTGAAGTACATCAGCCCCTTCACCGGCGCGGCCGGCGCGGAGCCGAGATTCTGCATCACGGCATTGCGTAGCTCGTTCTTGACCAGATCGACGGCACCGTAAATGGTCGGCATGATCGCCCCCTAACTCAGGTACGCCTCGCCCGCGACCGCCGCCGAGAAGGTCAACTGCACTGCCGTGGCACTGGTGTAGTCGAGCGCGCCCGGCCAGATTGCCCGGCCCGTGGAGTCCACGGCCGTCACATTGGGTCTGAAAGACAGGTTGTGCGTGATCGCCCAGGTCGTTGCCGCCGCTGCCTGCACATGGCGGTAGGCGAGCGTCGCGGCGGTCCCGGCGCGCTGGAACGAGACGATGACGTCCTGGTTGTTCGCGGGTGCCCCGCCCGCGCCTTGGGAAATGCCGGTGATGGGAACCTCGAACCAGGTCCCGTGATCGACCACCGGACCGCTCACCTGGACCTTCGCCCACTTCGACGCATCCGTCCGTGTCTGCATGAGCAGCACATCGCCGGGGGCGGTCGTGACGAGGAGATTGTGCGCGTCGCTCCCGGAGACCGTCGTCGTCGAGAAGCGGAGCATCGTCGGTGCGGCCGACACGTCGGGCGAGAGGTTGCGGACGCCGGGGTCCGTGGTCCCGTCCGCGACCCGCCAGTTCCACGTTCCTGACGCCGCCTGCGAGACGGGCGGATCGGCCCACACGGTGTCGTAATCGGTGCCCGACGCCTTCTCCAGCACCTGTCCGCTGGTACCCCCCGCAGGCACCCCTGGTCCCGCCGGTCCCGTCGGTCCCGCTGGACCCGTGGGTCCCGGTGGCCCCGGCGGTCCCGGGTCGCCGCCACTGCCACTCCCCTCGACTTCATCGAGGATGGTGAACGGGAGCACGACTTCGCCGTAGTTGATGGCTTGCTCCAGCGCCTGAAGGCGCTGCTCGATGCTACCCGTCCCGGCGACCTTGATCGTGTTCATGCCGTCGAGTCGGGCTCTGGCAGGTACGGCGCGGGTGGCTCTGCCGGGGGCGTGGGTACATCCGGCAAGGCGGCCATCGCGTCGGCGGCAGTCTCGAATGGCCCACGATGCGTGCAGGGAATCGGCCCCTCCGTGCCACCCATCGTGATCGCAATGGCATAGAAGCCATCCGGGCACTGCACAACGGCACGATCCCCTGCGACGAGAATGAACTGGGTAATCGTCTCAAAGAGGGTCGCCACTACAGTTCTCCATTCGCCGCCAGTGCGAAATAGCCATCGTATGTCTGGTTCGCGCCAGACGCATTCGAGTAGAGGACGCGGTACGCCTGATTCGCTGCCGCAGGCCAGATGGCACTGAAAGTGATGTTGGTGGTCGTCGTCGTGCACCGCGCGACGGTGCCGCCCAGCGTGGCCCACGCATCATTGGACCACTGGATTTCGAATGCCGTCCCGAATCCGCCATTGCTACTGAGATGTCCAAAGACGGTCAGCACCACCCAGGCACTGAAGTCGGATGGCGCAAACAGGATGTTGGTATCCCCTGATGCCGCCGCGCCGCTATTGAACCATGCCGTATACGGGACGAAATTGCTGACCCCATTCGTCAACGTGGTGCCACCCTGTGCGCGTGCGCCGGCCCACGCTTTCCGCCGCAACCGCCCGGTGAGCGTCAGGTTGCCCCCCGCCGTGAGCGCAAACGGCGTGGTCTGTGCGCCCCCGACCGCACGGTGGATCGCGGATACCGCATCGCCGGTCCCATCGAGACGGTACAGCCAGCCGACTTTCCCGGCATCATAGCCCGTGTCATCACTCCAGTTGTACCGGAGATCGGTCACCGTCCCGTTCGCGACGATTCCCCCCTGCGGGAGTCGCAAATATGCCCCCCCTGCCTTGATGTTCCCTGTCCCATCGATACTGAAGACTTGAATACCGCCCGTCGCCGCATTCGCTGCCCGGTGAAAGATCACGTACTGATCGACGGCCGGATCGGTGTAGGACGTATGCAGCCACCCTGCCCGTGCCGGTTCCTCCGGTCCCCACGGATGATTGACGATGACATTCCCGCCGTTGCCGTCCACATAGATCGACAGCACCTGTGGCCGCGCCGTGTCCTTGACCCGGACGGTTCCCGTGTTGTTCGCGGCGTAGTTCCCCGCCACGGCGTTCTCGACGTCGGCGGCCAGCCCGGGATTGGGATAGGAGCCGACGAGTCGCCCGCCGGCTACACCAGTCGGGCCGGCATTGTACCCCGCGTAGATCGTGTCAAAATCGGCATCCACCTCATTGGCGAGGACGGGGTCCTGGTTTCCCGGTGCTAAGGTTACTTCGGTTGCGTAGCTCCGCGTCCCATAGGTCTTGACGGGTCGTTGAATTGCCATCGCGTTCGTCCCTCTCCCCCGCTACGTCCGGCTCCAGTTGCTGATGTTCCATCCGATCTGATTCCAAACCCCATAGTTCGGTGGTGTCACAAAGAGTCGCACGTCGGTCAGGCGGTCGCTGGCGAGTGCCGTCCGAAAGGCGAAGCCGCGAATGCGTGCCAGTCCGGCAGTCACCTGGAAGCGAAACCGGGTATACTTGCCCCGGGCTCGCATCGACGATTCCGTGCCCCCGGGTGACAATTCGATCGTTTGCTGCGGCGGGACGGCATCGAAGACGGCGGTCAAATCCTGCTCGAACCCGGGCGTGCCGTAGATCGACCGCTGGCCGGGGATGCCTTCCTGCAAGCCGCTGCGGGCGATGACCGAGACCCGCAGGCGCGAATTCGGAAAGAGCGGCTCCCAATCCACCTTGATCGCATCGACATAGCGATCCGCAGGCAAGGCGAAATCCTTGCTGTCCACGAAAATGCCTGGCCGGGGCGTGAGCGGCGGAAACTCGCCCCAGATGCTGCCATCCTTGTCGACGGTTAAATGTGTCCAGGTGACTTGTCCCGTATTCCCCGTCCCGAGGAAGATGAGCCCCTGGTCACGGCCGAGTCCGAGATACGTTGAATTCTGCCAGCCCCAGCCTTGTGCCAGTGGGTTGTAGTAGAAAAAACCATCCTGCGGCGGCCGATGGGCCACGGTCGACACGATCAAGGTGCGCAGCCGATGGTGCCAGATGATCCGCGGTGTTGATGACGGTAGCTGCTGCGGATCGTCGCCCTGATAGGCGATGTACCGCCAGACCTTCGTCCCAACCGCGTCTTGCAGTCCCAAGTAGAGATTTGAGTAGCCGACGTGCGCGATCCCAGCTGGTGTCTGACCGACGAGCGGCTGGCTCTGTGCATAGAAGCTCTGATTCGCGGCGACGACACCACTATCGGCGGCGGGGAACATGCCGAGATAGCTCCGCGTGAACGGCGGAATATTTCCGGTCGGTGCGAGCGCATAAAGCCCGACGCGGGTGAACACGCCGAGTGCATTCGTGTTCAGAAGCCCGAGGCCGGTGATCCCCGACATGGAATCGTCCAGCACCAGGTCGTCGGCGGCATTCGAGATCGCGGGAGTCCAGACTGTCGTGGAATTGGAATCGCTGATCCGGATGCGCCGCATATCTGCCTGGCTCGTGCCCCAGCAGGCCCCGATCAAAAAGCCGCCGAAACTCTCCAGATGCGCGCAGCGGAACGTTGGCAGATTGGCCCCAGCGGCGTCCTTCGGGATGAGTGTCGAGAATGTGGCCGTCAGATTCCCGTTCCAGCGCAGCATGGAGTAGCCGACGTCGCCGCTGCCGCAGGTGATGACGAGCCAGCCATCGAGGAATGCGCCTTGCGGCGCGGTGCGGTGGATGGTGTAGCGACTCGGGCGCGCGGTGGCGCCATCCCAGGCAATCTCGACACTCCCGCTGGGCGAGCCGTCAGACCGATAGAGATGGACGGGTGCTGGGTCTCCACCGGCTGTCTCGTAGGTGAGGATCAAGAGGGGCGACGCCGTGGAAAACGGATTGGGGAGGATGCCGAAGACGGTCTGTGCGGGGGCCTTCCCAGCGAAGACCGACGTGTCGATGAGCTTTTGATAGAAGGGGAGGGGGACCGCGCTCTGCTCGTCGGGGAAGAACCCGTTACACCAGGACCACTCGTTCTCCGCGATGGCCTGGGGCTGCGCGTTGAAGTTGAGGCCGCCGCCGAAGGTCGCGACCTGTGTCCACTCAAACGGCATGGGTCACCGTACGCAGAGAATGGTCAGCACCACTTCCAGCGTGCCGCCATTCGAGAACTGTTGCGTGACCACGGCGTCCGCATGCCAGCCCGTCAGATCGTCCGGACCAGAATCGAGCATATGGATGCGTGTCTGGTCGTCCGGATCGTTGGTGAAATTCTCTGTCCCGCCGGCAAGAATCATCTCGCCAGGATCGCAGGCCAGCGAGATGCTCACGACCGTGCCCATGGATGGGCGATTCAAGAGGCCCGATGAGACCGAGCGGGTCACGACGCTGAATGCACCTGTGGTCCCTGTGGGGCCCGTCGGCCCGGTGGGGCCAGTCGGTCCCGTCGGTCCCGCAAGCCCTGCAGGCCCCGGTGGACCCGAGAGGCCAGGCGGTCCTGATGGACCCACAAGGCCCGTGGAGCCGCCGGGGCCCATCGGTCCGATCGCTCCCGTTGGGCCAGTCGGTCCCGTGGGACAGACCGCACAGAGACGTAGCTGGCGCTTCGAGCGGAGAATCGTGAAGGGCGGATTCTGACAGACCGATGCGGCATGGACTGTTGCCGCGAAGACGAGGACTCCCAGCACCCATATCAAAAGGTGGCTCCGATACCCATGACGGGCGTCACGGGACGCGCCTGGAAGCCGGCGTCATTCAGCGGTACGACACCTGCGACGAAAGCAACGAGTCCCAACGGGAGGCGTCCGCGGAGTCCAAATGCGAGTGTGAAGAAGTCTCGCCGGCCAAACTCCATCCCGAGGAAGCTCCGGCTATCGAGGACACCAGTCGGGAGCAGGTAGAGTGTCCCCGTGTCGAGCGCAAACACATTCGCGCCCAGCTGCGAGCGGCCGAGGAATTCGACCACACCAGCCCAATCCGGCCACAGTCGTGCCGCGAGCCCGACGCCATAGGCCACCTCGCTCGCGTCGATTGTATTCAGATCGAGGTTCAAGCCGATGTTCCAGTTCACCTCCGCTCGGTGGTGGAAGAGCCCCAGCGTTCCGACCAGTTTGGGACTCATCCAATAGTCTCCCGTGCCGAGTCCGTTGTCGGGATTGCCGGTCGGGAACTGGACCGCCAACGTCGCGGCCCACGCGGGATGAATCTGGTACCTGGCCCGGATGTTCAGGTCCCCAACTCCGAGCACGGAGAGTACCTGACGGCTCCGGATCGTGGTCCGTTCCGATCGTGGGATCGGCTCAAACTGGCCTGTCGTGCTGAGTGCCTGGACGGGGCGATTCATGCCCGTGATATCGGCGGCGAGATGGACGATCGGTAGCAATGCGCTGAGATCGAGCCGATCCGTTACCCCGTAGGTGATCGACGGGGCAATTGCCCAGAGCCGGATATCGATATCGTAGTCCAGTTGGGCTGCCACCGTAGGCCCCTCTGTCGGCTGCAGGACGATATCGCCTGGCCCGGAGAGATGGCTCAGGTCCATGCCGTCGTCGGCAGTCAGCAACGAGGGCTGAACGGGCGCGTTCACGTTGATCTGGCCTTGGCCGATCGTATGCGTGTGCTCCAACAGGATCGGGCCCATCTCGCCCTGGCTGGAGTCGATCATGCCCGCGCCTGCGGCGATGCTGGCGGGATTCTGATTCAGGTCGGTGGCGAGGACGTTGGCGAAGTTCCGTGCCCACACGCGCACCATGGGACTTGCCTGCAGCCCGGCGCAGCGCGATGCTGTGACCAGCGCACTCGTCAGAGTCTGGGCATGGATCGCCGAGGCGAGCAGGAGCACCGGAATGAGGATCGGTCTAGCAGCCCGCTCCATGCCACGGCTCCTGTGGCATGAAGGGGGGCAGCAGGCAAGCTAACTGTGAGACAGTCTACTGTCTCTGAGGGGCGAGGGCGAGTTCGTCCTCAGCGATCTGCCGAACCTGTGCGGGTAGTTCGTCACGGATGAGGTGGTAGCGATCCCGACCTTCGGCGGTGCCGCGCAGATCGCGCACGGGATCGATCGACGCGGCTTCGACGCGGGTGAGCCGGCGGCGCAGGTGGAATGCGATCGGGCGGTCTTCTTCCCATTCATGGGCGGGATCGCCAACGCCGCGCAGTGCCTTGCGGGCGAGGCGGTGGGCGAGGCGGCGTGTCGCCGCGCCGCAGATGCTTGCGTGCCAGACCGGCCCGCCGTACCCTTCCTCGATTCACTCGTAGCCGCTGTTCACGGTGAGGATGAGGGTGAGTCCGGGGCCGAGGACCCATCCGTAGCGGCGGTGCGCGGTTTCGAACGCGAACAAGCACGGGGCGGCGAGCGCGACCGCTTGGGCGCGCGTCATACTTCGTTGTCCAGTTCATCGGGCGCCAGCGTGCGGGCGCGATTCCTATACTGCTCGACGCGGCGCCGCCAGACTTCCAGATTCTCAGCCGCGTACTTCAGGCGGTACTCCCAGCTGCGGACTTTCTCCTCTGCCTGCCGCAGCCGGACAATCGCCGGGTGCGGTTCCTTCTTCCGCCGGGGGCTCATGCGGGCTCTTTGATTGCCTCTGCCTGCGGAGTGAACGGCATCGATCGGACCCGATACCATTCCCCATGTGCTCGGCAGAGCAGCATATCCGGCCCGAGCTTCTTCCGTGCGGGACCACGCCAGTAATCGCGGATGCGGAACGCGATGGGTCCATCACACGATGGAGACTTCCATTGCGGATCGATCCGCATGCCCTTGTAGGCACATTCTCTCTTGCGCATGTCTACTCCCTTCGTTTCGGTCCTACTGTGGACCTTTGTAGTACACCTGTAGTATACCACATTGGCAGCTGAAGTCAACCCCTGCGAAAACATTAGGGTTTTGTTGCGCCTCTATTAGCCCCCTACGCCTGACAGAGACCCGGTAGACTGGGTTTCTTGCTGCCTGCCTGCGTGCTACGCGCGCCAGCATGGGGGATTCTGACGAGCACGATGGCACTATGCCCGTGCTCCCGCCGCGGGAAATTCCCCAGGAGCCCGGCACGCTCGGCCCGCTACCTATCGCGCGGCCATCGAAGCTCAGCCCGGCAGATCGGGCGAAGCTCCGGGCACTCAGTGAACGGGCAAAGTTCCTGCAGAACGAGCCCGTCGTTTCGCTCGCGAACCATAAGCCGACGTCGCTCGAAGATGCCCGCGATGCGACGGCCCGTGCCCTGGGCGAGATGCTGCTGCAGAATCGCCTGCTGCGGCGCTTCCGGAAGCTCCTGCTTTCGAAGAACGAGAAGATATCGCTCACGGCGTTTGAGCTAGCCATCGAGCGTGTCGTGTCGGTGCTGAAGCCGGGCACGGGCGATGCGAAGCCGACCCAGATCATCGTCAACAATCTGGTCGCGCGGCCCGGGAAGCAGAAGGATACCACTGTGGTGGAGGTGCGTTGAGATGCTGCGTCGCAGTCTCGTCAAGGAGAAGGAGAAGCCGAAGGCGGCCAAAATCTTGAAGCCAGGTAGGCCACCGAAGACACCTGAGATGGTGGCGCCTGCTGCGCTCCGGACCCTGGCCGAGCAGCTGAGCGTGCAGCGGGACAGCTACGAAGAGGTACGCTCCGAAACGGCCTCGCACGAAGGGCAGTTCCTGGGCGCCGTCCTCGATGCCCTCGCGCCCGCTGCCAACTTCCTCTGCACCCTCACGATGAAGGCGATCCGCCCGGTACGGCCGAAGGGCGAGGATTTCATCGTGCTGGTGAGCCGCGCCTACGACGCCATCGTGCTCCGTGCGGATGGCAAGCTCGGGCTGCAGGAACGGGATGCGATCCACGGATTCGACACGGCGGACGAATTCGTCCGCTACGTTGGCGTCGGCTACGCGGGTGAGATTGCGCACGCCTGCCAGCGAGAACTGAAACGCGCCATCGCCCGCCTGCCGGAGCTAGTGCACGAACTGCAATCCTATCGCGCGCAGCTCCCCGGCGCCGCGAGTGAGGAGGTCTCCGACGATGCCAGCTAGCACGCAGAAGCAGAGGCGCTTCATGGGTGCCGAGCTTGCCCGGGAACGCGCCGGCCAGAAGACGCGCACCGGCATGAGCGAAAAGCAGCTGCGGGATTTCGCCAAGAATCCGCCGAAAAAGCGGAAGTAAGGCACGGTGTCCGCGGCCGTCTCGGTGGCGACGTATACGCCGTCACCCGTCCAGAACGCATTTCACTCCGACCCCGCGAAATACCGGCTGCTGCTTGGTGCCTGGCGTGCCGGGAAATCAGTCGGGATGATCTGGGAGTGTATCCTGCTGGCACTCGAAAACCCGGGTGCCCGCTTCGCGATCTTTCGCAAGACCTATCCCGCACTGCGCGATACCACCTGGCGCGACTTTTTGGCCGAGTGCCCCAACGAGCTACTGGCTGATGAGCCGCGGCGCACGGAAGGCCGCGAGGAAGCGACGCTGCAGGGCGGGACCGTCGTCATGGCGCGCTGCCTGGACGATTGGCGGAAGCTCGGCTCGTCATCCTTCGATGCCATCTTTGGTGACGAAGCCTACGAGTTCACGCAGGACGACTTCTCGATGCTGTCGAAGGGCCGGCTCTCCGGTCGTATCGGTCCGCGACGGCTCGTGCTCGCGACCAACCCACCGAATCGGGATCACTGGCTGTATCACACCTTCGTGCTCAACAAGCAGCCGAATATGTCGGTGCACCACTTCGCCACCACCGACAACTATGTTCTCTGCTACAAGCGGCACAGCGAGCAGCTCGAAGAGTACGAGACCCCCGAGACGGCACTCTGCCGTCGCCCGGTCGATGACACGCGGGCAGACGGTGGCGTCATCCATTCGAACCTGCCGCCCGAGTACATCGAGGAACTGCGCCGCATGCCCGAGAACAAGCGGCGGCGGTTTCTAGAGGGGCAGTGGGGCTACACGGCGACCGGGACCCCCGTCTTTACCGAGTTCTCGGAGTCGCGGCACGTCAACGTCCTGCAGCCGGAGCCCGGGATCACCGTCTTCCGGGGCTGGGATTTCGGGTACCGGCACCCTTGCTGCGTCTGGGTCCAGGCGCTGCCGACCGGGCACGTTCACGTTCTCGATGAACTGCTCGGCACCAACGAAGACATCGACACCTTCGCCCGCCTGGTGCAGAATCGAACCACCGAGAAATTCGCTGACCTGCCCATTCTCGACTACTGCGATGCGGCGGGCATCCAGAAGAACGACCTGGGTTTTTCGTGTGTCCAGGTGCTCCGGCGCGCGAACATCACACCGCGATTCCGGAAGCTCAAAATCTGGCCGACGATCGAGGCGCTGCGGGACCTGATTGCCCGCACGTCGCTTGGGGTGCCGCTGCTCCGCGTGCATGCCGAATGCGTCTGGATTCGTGAGGCACTCTGCGGCGGCTACCGGCTCCATGTGAGTCCGGACGGCACCGAGCTACCGAAGAAGGACGGGCTCTACGATCACGCCGTGGATGCGCTCCGCTACGCGCTCGCGGACATTCTCCATCCCGTGAGCCTGGCTCCCGTGATGCCATCGCAACGGCCCTGCGTGGCGCGCGTCGATATCTGAGAGGGGGACGGGGCGATGATGCAGGGCGAAGTCGCTGACCAGCTGAATCGCGAGCAGTCGCCCCTGAACGACCGGCTCGTCTCCGCGATCCGAAACCGTATCCGGGCCTCCGAGCAGCGCTGGTCCGGTCGCCAGCGGACCTGGCGGGAATCGGAACGGCTCTTCCGCTCCTTCCGCTACGCTGACCAGGAAGACAAGAAGGTCGCCTCGCGCTCGCTTACCGAAGGCGTCCAGAAAATCGTCGTCCCGTATAGCTACGCGCAGGTGCAGTCGGTCCTGTCGTTTCTGATTACCGTCTTCACGGATCGGAAGCCTATCTTCCCCGTCGAGCCGGTCGGGGACTACATGAAGGCCGCCATCATGCATGAGCACCTGATCGAGTACCAGATGGATCGCATGCGCCCCCGCGGGCTGCTGATCCTGGTGCAGTGGCTCTTCGATGCGCTCCGCTACGATTGGGGCGTCATTAAGAACGTGTGGACGATCCGCGAATGGCCGCAGATCAAGCGCATGTTCATGCCCGACCTATTCGGCTCCGGGCAGACCGAAGACATGCTGATGGAAGAGGACGTCGTGTCCTACGAGGGGAACGAGGCGATGAATGTCTCGCCCTTCGATTTCTTCCCTGACCCGAATCGCTCGCTGGCGGATTTCCAGCGTGGCGAATTCGTGGCGCACCGCATGCGACGCTCCCCGACGGAAATCCAGGTGAAGGCGGCCGAAGGGCTCTATACTGGCGTCGAGTACATCCAGAGTCGCTCGGGCGGCCACACCGGAGAATCGGGCTACTCGGGCGGGAAGAGCGCGCTCGGGGAAACGGTCGGCGTCTCGCAGGAGTGGTTCCGCGGCAAGATCGACCAATACGACGCGGGCTATGTCGACCTGCATGAAATGTGGTGGTTCCTGCGGCCGAAGGAGCTAGGGCTACCGACCACGCGCACGAACGATCTGCCGGCGCTCTGGGTGTTCACGCTGGCCAATGGCTCGCGGATCATCCGAGCCGAGGCGGCGAATCTGCCAAGCCGGCGCTTCCCGTTTGCCGGCATCCAGATCAACTACGACGTGCACGCGCCGGCCACCCCGTCGATGATCGAGACGATATCGGGGCTCCAGTATCATCTATCCTGGCTCTTCAACGCCCGCATGGCAGCGGTGCGGAAGACGCTGAATAACGAGATTGTCGTTGATCCGTCGCTCATCGAGACGGTCGACTGGACGCAGCCGAATCCGAGCGGCATCTGGCGGATCAACAAAGAGCACTACACGACCGGAGCCGCGAGGGAAGCTGTCTTCCCGCTGCCGGTGCAAGATACGACCCAGGGCCACCTGAATGATGCCCGCGTGGTGCAAGACCTGATCGAGACGGTGACGGGTGCCAACCGGCTGATTCAGGGACTGTCCAATACCGGACGCCGGGCCGCTACCGAAGTGCAGGCCCAGCTGTCGCTAGCGAGCGGACGGATGAAGCTGCTCGGTGTCGTCTGTGCCGCGCAGGGCATCACCGACTGGCCGGAGATGATGCTGGAGAACACGAAGACGTTTCTCTCTGAGCGGCTGCAGATGCCGACCCTGGACGCCTACAAGCAGGTGCTCGGGAAAGAGATGCTGACGATCACGCCCGAGTTACTGCAGGGCGAGTTCCGTATCCCGCTGCTGGAATCTGGTATTCCGACGGACAAGGCGTTCCATGCCAACGTGCTGCGGGAGATTCTGCAGCTGGGCATGCAGAGCCCGTACGCTGCCCAGGCGGCGGCACAGATCAACCTGCTGGAAGTCTTCACGCAGCTGCTGCGTGTCTTGGGGATCAAGAACGTACAGGATTTCGTCACGGTCCAGGTGGTGCCGGACCAGATGGCCATGCAGCAGCAGCAGGCTGGCAACATCGTCCCGTCGGGTGCCGGGCCGGAAGCGCCGCCGCCGTCGCAGGGATCGGACGGTTTCCCGGTCGGTCAGGGACCAGGGAACGGCCGCGCGGCTGGGCCGATGCCAGCAGGAGTCGGCGCATGACAGAGAATCGATTGGACCTGAACGAGCCGCTGCATGTGGGCCAGGTGGCCCGATTTCTCGGCGTGCCGCGTCGCCGCGTGCGCTGGTGGATCGAGCGCGGCTTTCTGCGTGTCGAGCCCGATCCGCGCTATGGTCGCGGGCACCACTTCCGGCTCCATCCGACGGAAATGCAGATTGCCGTGCAGGTCATTCACATTCAGCGGACACTCGGTGTCCAGGCGAGTGAAGGGCTCTTCGCCCATGTGAGACAGTTAAATGGTTCGCCTGAAGCCACGGTCGCTGCCTAAGGTCCCCCGGCGCGTACCGGAGGAGACCGCCCGGCAAGTCCTGCGGCGACTTGCACAAGAGGGCTCACTCGCTATCGTGATCGACGTCCTGCGCGACCACCGCGATACGCTGCTGGAGCGCGCCCATATGGCCATGGGCGCCGAATTGCTCGCTGACGTTCATACGCTCGCCCGCTTCCAGGCACGGCAAGGTGCGATCGAGGAATGCACCCGAATCATCCGCATTCTCTCATCGCTCGGCCACGAGCAACCCCTCACGGAATCAGAACGTTAGAGCCAGCAGACTGTTTCTGTAGCTTGCTTGCACGATAGTAGCATGCGCGCTACACGCGCGTCATGCCAACGCAAGACCCCCGTCGTGGGCTCGCTGCCATGCTCACGATCGGTGGCGAGCGGCCCCCGCGCGGCCCGGATGACGAGTCGCCCGAGGAAGAGCCCGCACCGGGCGTGCCGCCGCCGGCCGACGATGAGCCGGAACCAGAAGAGCAATCGCGCGTCGATCCGGTGGCAGAGCTTCGCGAGAAGTTCGCCGCGGAAGTCGGGCGCCGCGAAGCGATCGAGCGGGAACTAGAGTTCCTCCGACGCGGTGGCGGCCAGCCGACAGAGCCGCCGGTCGATCCGGTGCGGCAGGCGATGGATCAAATCCGCGTCGATCCGGACACCTGGAACCAGATGATCGCGGACCCGAATGTCGGTTCCGCAGTCGCCACCGACGCGCTGCAGAAGATTTTTGTCCTGAACCAGCACCTGCTCCGCAATCACCTGATGGGCGAAGTGAATCAGCAGGTCGAGCAGCGGCTGAATCAGGTCAACATCCGCCAGGACGGCGAGCAGCTGAAGCGCTCCTTCTGGGAAGCGAATCAGGGGCTGCTCCCTTACGACCGCGTGGTGCGGCAATTCGCCGCCGAGGTCTCGAACGAGATCGGGCAGGGCGCCCGCTACACGGGCGAGCAGGTGCTGTCGGAGATTCGCGACCGCACCCGGGCCCAGCTGAAAGAGTGGAACATCGCGGTGCCCGACGAGGCGCCGCGCCGCCGGGCCCGTGTCACCGGGATCGACGGTGCCCGCGAGCGCTTCCGGCCCGCCCAGGCCGAAATGGGCAGCTCGCTGGGTCGTAGCCGGCCGCAGATGACCAAGGTCCAGCGGGACATTTACCGCCTGGCCCGGCGGCAAGCGTGAGGGGGTGAGCGATGGCGATTCTGGGCATGTACGGCTCGGGCCAGTTCAGCGACGACGAGCGCCCGAGAAACTGGCGCCAGGGAATCAATCTCGTCTTCCCGAATGGCGATACGCCGTTGACGGCGATCCTCTCCATGCTGCCGGATGAGAGGACCGACGACCCGGATTTTCGCTGGTTCGAGAAGGGACTGCCCAACGAGCGCGATCAAGTCCGCGGCGCCAAGGTCACCGATCCGCCCGCCGTCGGAGATGACATCGCAGCTGGGCAGGCGGATGGTGCCACCGCATACCTTCTCGTCAACGACGTCTCCATCTTCTCTCCCGGTCAGGTGCTGATGGACCTGGCCACGGAAGAGAACCTGCTCGTCATTTCCACCAGCACGGCGAATAGCTCGATCGCCGTCCGGCGGGACCACGGTGGCAAGTTTGCCACCAACCCGGCGCTGACCGGGGATGCATCGGCGGCGATTGCCGATGCGATTCTGGTCGTTGGGAATGGCTCGCCGGAAGGTGCGGACTCGAAGGATGCCGTCGCCTATCAGCCCTACAGGCATTACAACTTCACGCAAATTTTCCGCAACTCCCTGGAATTCACCCGTACCGCGATGCGGACGAAGCTCCGCTATGATGCCGAGGGACCATACACCGAGGCGCAGCGCGAGGCGTATCAGCTGCACTCGATTGATATCGAGCGCGCGTTGCTCCTGGGCGAGCGGGCTGAAGTCACCACGATTGCCGGCGCTGCGGGCAACCTGACCGGGACATCGACCGGGAAGCCGCTCCGCACCACGCGCGGCATGCTGAATTGGCTGCCGGCGGTGTCGACCGATATCAACACGCCGGGGCTCAATTGGGATATCGGGACCGCCAACGCAGGCGTCCTGCAAGAGAAGACGGCTGATGCCTGGTGCGAGGAGCTATTCCGCTACGGGAACGACGAGAAGCTGGTGCTCTGCGGCTCCACATTCCTGAACGCCTGGAACAAGATGGCGAAGGGGAAGCTCACCATCGAGGCGGTCCCGACCGATCAAGCGTATGGCCTGGCGCTGACGCGCTACATCACGCCGTTCGGGAACCTGCTCTTCAAGCAACATCCGTTGCTCTCCCATGACCCGGTGCTCCGGAAGGATGGCTATGCGCTCGACGTCCAGTTCCTGAAGCTCCGGATTCTGGACGACACCGAGTTCAAGCAGAACGTCCAGGGGAACGGGGTCGATAGCCACAAGGACGAGTTCATCACCGAGCTAGGGCTCGAAGTGCACTTCTCGGGAGCAGTGCCGTCGACCGCGGGCGGGCTGTCTGGGACACCGGGCCCAGGCGCCCATGGCCGGCTGAAGGGCGTCAAGGACTATGGCCCGTGACGACTATGGAGTCGGTCGGCGTCGGCCGTCGCTAGAGCAGGACATCGCGGATACAGTCGAGCGGCGGGCGGACAAGGTACCGAAGACGACCAAGGAGAAGCAGGCGTCAAAGCGGGCGAAGGACATGCCGCCGCCGAGCATGGAGACCCGCCAACGTGGCATGCCGCGATGGGGGGCACGCTGATGGCGCTCTCACTGCTCAGCACCAAGGAGCGATACAGCGATCGTTTCGTCAAGGGGCTGCAGATTATGACCATTCAGGTCAATGTCGGCGCCGGCACGGACTATAGCGTGACGGCCGGCAGTGAGGGGCTGGACCTGCGTCCGCTGACAATGGGAACGATCGTCGATGCACTCGGCGGCTGCTGGAAGCTCGCCAATGGGACGATCAAGCCCTTTGCGTTGATCTTCGATCCGGACACGAATCGCCTGCGTGCCTTCAAAGGCTCAGCGGGTGCGCTCGTGGAAATCGTGCAGGGCGATATCGCCGCGAACGACTACGTGAGTGTCACCATCATTGGGGGCTGAGATGAGCAAAGCACGCGGCGGTCGGAGTCTCGGGAATCTCGCGAGCGGTGGCTCGATGGGCACAGGTAGCACCATGACCAAGCAGGCGAAGCGTGGGACGCCGCCGCCGTTCAAGGGTGCCGTCAAAGGTGGCATGAAGGGCGGCCTCAAATCGAAACTGATGAGCGGCAATCCGCCGAAAGGGGGAGGGTACTGATGCCAAAGACAGATGGCACCGGCATGGGCTCCCTGCCGCCGAAGGTTCAGGGTGCGCAGGCCAATCAGGACAAGCGTGCGCAGGGCAACGCCGATGACGTGGGGAAGAATCGCGGCGGTGGCCCGAAGATCGAGGCGAGCCGGAACAAGCCGTTGCGTGGGGGCGGAAGCTCCTCGCGCACATAAGCACGCCCGTACCGCGCCAGCATGGGGCGCGACCGGGAGTCGGGTCAGGCTCATGGGACGGGTGATCCTGCGGGGTGGGGTAAAACCATGAGCCTCCCCGGCCTCCCCGGAGCGGCGGCATGACGCTGCAGCAGCTGCGGACGCAGATTCGGCAGCACACCGTCATTCTGCCGATGGCGCATCTGTCCGATGCGCAGATCGATGAGTTCATCTGGACCGCGATCGAGCGCATGCAGCAGGCTGCAGACTGGCGTTTCCAGCACAAGAGCGTGGTGCTGCCCGCGCCGCCGAGTACGCCCGTGGCGCTGCCGGCGGATTTCGTCGTGGAAGCCGCGGTCTATCAGCAGATGGACGATGGCGGCCTGGTGCCGATGGCGCTCGTGGAAGGTGGTCGGCGTGCGGTGGCGGCGGAAGACGTGCGGCAGAGTGGCAATGAGAGCTACCCGAAACCGTCGCCTGCGGGCTCAAGCTACTACATTTGGGCCATGAATCTGTACGTCGTGCCGGATGGCAGCGATCCGATCAACGTGCAGATCGACTACTACTGTGACGTGCCGATGCCCCTCAGTCCGAATGATGAGACGGGATTTCTGCTCTACCATCCTCGCGCAGTGCTCTGGGGCGCGCTGCAGACGTGCTATCTCTATCTGCACGAGATGGACCTGGCGAACGCGGTCGGCCAGGTCTACACCGATCTTGTGGCATCAGCGGCGAAGCGGGATGAAGGCTTCCGCATCGGTGCCAAGCAGGAAGTACGGGGCCGCTGACGATGCAGCGCATCTACGCCGTCCAGAATGTCGACCAGCTGATGCTCTACGCCGACGAGCTAGCCGACGGGATCGCCGCGATTCTGATCGGTGCGCGGGAGCATGGCCAGGACAAGCGGACGCCCGAGCAAATCTGGGATGAGCTAGTCGAGCACGTCGAGACTGCGCCGCATGCGAAGCTCTGGCTCGCGATCGAGGATGGCGTGTTGATGGCATGGCTGGCGGGCAAGGTCTACATCGACGGCAAGAAGCGGAATGGCTGCATTACCTGGGCCTGGGCAGCGCCACGCTGCCAGGTGTCACGGAAGATGATCGAGGCGGCGGAAGCATTCTTCCGCGAGCGCGGGTGTCAGGCAGCCTATCTTGGCCGCGCGTTCCTGCAGACGTCCTTCACACGGCTGATGCGCCGCTACGGCTATCAGATGGCCACCGTCGTGTATGAGAAACGGCTAGACGAGGTGCAGCATGTCACTGCTATCGGACCTGTTGGTCGGGAAGTCGGAACAGACGACGCAGAAGGGCAAAGAGGCGACCCAGCAGGTACGGGCGCCATCAGCGCAGACGCAGCAGATGTTCGACCTTCTGCAGCGGGGGATCGTGGGGCAGATGGTGCGCCCGCCGGAAACAGCGATTCCGGTGCCGACCCAGCAGGCGATATCGGCGCTGCAGCAGCTGATGCCGCAGATGCAGAACACGGGGAGCCTGATCGGCCGGATGACGGCACCGCCGCCGACGTATGCGGGCGCAGCGGGAGCGGGGGGAGCGGGAGCACCATCGTGGCTCCCCGGAGCGAACCAGCAGGGCCTGCAGACGCGGGAGCAGCTGGGGCTACCGGAGCGGAAGAGTTACTTCACGTTCATGCCGACCGCCGAGCAAGTGGCTGATATCGGCCTCGCGCCGATCCGGCCAGGCGGCGGAAAGGAAACGCAGGCGCAGTTCAAGAAGGCGCAAAAACTGCAGCAACGCATCAGCACGCGGACCGCGCAAGGGAAGCCCTCCGAGCAGGCGCAAGCGAAGCTCAAGAACGTGCAGGCACGACTCAATGCCATGAAGGGCCCGAGCTATCTCAACAACACGTAATACTGAGGTGACACGATGCCGTGGCTCGCAGCGTTGGCTGGAATCGGAGGAAGTGCAGCAGGTGGGGCTGCCGCAGCCGCCCCTGCGCTGGCCGCCGCGGCGCCGGCAGCGGCTGGGGCCGCCGGGGCAGCAGCAGCCCCGGCCGCTGCTGCGGGCGCAGCTGGTGCCGCGACGGCCGCTGGTGCTGCCCCCGCGGCAGCGACGGCCGCTGGCACGGGTGCTGCGCTCAGTGCAGCCGGTGCGGCGCCAGCAGCTGCAGCACCCGCGGCGGCAGCCAATGCACTCGCGAGTGGGGCGCCAACCTACGCGGCCAGCCTAGCCCCAGAAGCCGCGGGCGGTTTCTCGGGTGCGGCGCCAGCCGGCGCGGCTGGAGAGACAGCTGGCTTTTCCGGCATGGCACCCTCCGGGGCCGGCGTGACGCCGGGCGGCCTCTCCACTGCGCCGACGATTCCTGCTGCAGAGGCGGGCGGTCCGAGTGTCTGGTCGAAGCTCGGGCAGTATCTGCAGAAGGGGACGTCCAGTTCCGACGATCTGTTCAAACCGATCGGGAACATGATGAACCAGCTGGATATGCTCGGGCTGAACAAGCCGCTGTCGCGGCCAGCACCACTCCGATCGTCGTTGCAGCTAGACCAGCCGGCGGTGCCGCAGTTGGACCCGAATGCGCAGCGCCTCGCGATCATGCAGGCGTTCAACATGCAGGGGTGAGCCATGCCGAATCTCACACCAGCGCAGGTCCGTGCGTATAACGAAGCTGCGGCTCGTGGGCAGCTGAGCTATACGCCCCGTGTGCCGGCCCAGCCGGCTCGTCGCGCGCAGCCGGCGCGGCCGGGGCAGCCCGCACAGCCACGGCAACCGGGGCGGCACGGTCGCGCGGCGCAAGTGATTGGGCCGCCGCCAGCGACCCCGGGAGCGCCGGCACCGACTGGCAATCCGGCGACGGGATCGACGAAGCCCTCTGCGCCGCCGCCGGCCGCGGCGGCTCCGGCCCCTGCTCCGGCTGCCCCGGCGGCCCCCGCTGCTCCTCCGCAGACGGCGACATTTCAGGGTGGCCTCGAATCGCAGTATGGTCAGGGACAGCCGTTCGGACTGCAATCCTGGTACGGCGGCAATCCGCTGCAGACGGCAAAGGACTTGGCCGATCGCCAGGTGGCCGAGCAGCTGGCAGGTGTGCGCGCACGGTATGCCGGTTCGGGTTTCGGGAATTCGGCGCGCGAGGCGCTATCCGAAGGACAAGCCGTAGCCGACGTTGGGACGAAGCTCGGGGACGTGCTGGCCGAGCGCGGGATCGGTGCGCGGGCGCAGGACCTATCCACGGCGCTGCAGGCGTTTCTCGGGGCCGGGCAGCAGAATCTGCTCGCGCAACAGAATCAGTTGCAGGCGACGAATCAGCTGGGCAATCTCGGCAACGTGATTGGCCAGATCGGTGCCATGGAGCAGAGCATTCCGAATGCGAATCTGCTGGCCACGATTCTCGGGCTCTACACCCGTGGCTCCGGCACGTCGCAGACGTCGCAGCAGCAACAGACGCAATCCGGCTTCCTTGGGATGTAGATGCCGTTTCGGCTCGCAGGTGGTGGGGGTGATCTGGCCGGCGCGGGGCTGCTGGCAAATCTCATGGCTCTGCCCGAGACGCTCTATAACCAGCGTGTCGAGCAAGCCGCCGTGCGGGAGATGTTCCGTGAGGCGGGCACGCCCGAGGAAAGAATCAACATCTTCGCCCCGGGCGAAGATCGGCCGACACCGGTCGGTGGCACAGGACTCGCCGGCAAGATTCTCTCGGGTGTTGGCAAGACGGGTGCGGTCATGTCGGCCATGCTGGGCGCTCCGATTGCACCGCCGCGGGTGACGCCAACGGAAGAATTCGGCGCGTTCCAGCGCGGCCAGCGCGAACAGCTGGCCGGGATGGAAACGGACCCGCGGAAGAAGGCGCTTATCCGGCTCGGGCAGTATGACGAAGCATACGGCGGTGCCGGCGGACCCAAGACGCCTTTCCAGCTGGCGGTGCAGGAAGCCACCGATGCAGGCATGACTCAGCGCTCGCCTGAGTGGTATCAGTTCATCCGCAAGCGCACACTGGAGATGCAGGGACTCGGCGCGGCGATCACGTCCGGTGCCCGCGGTGACGTCCAGCAGCGGATCAAGGAATGGCAGGATGAGAACAAGCGTCGGCAGCTGAACGGCCAGCCGCCGTTGCCCCTGCCATCTGATCTGGCTGGCGTCGATCTGTCGAGCGGCGGCGATACGGGCAACGTCTCAGGGGCGCCGAATCTGGGGCCCGGCGGCATGTCTCCGCAGGGCTTCGTCCGCGGCATGATGAAACGCGGCTGGACGCTCAATGAGGCGGCCGGCGCGGCGGGCAACGTGCACGTCGAGAGTCGATTCAATCCGGGGATCAAATCGACTGCCCCGGGGGAGAATAGCCACGGGCTCATGCAGTGGAACGGCCCGCGGCTCCGCGGCCTCATTAACTACGCTGCCCAGAGTGGCGGGCGGGACTGGCACGACCCTGAGGTCCAGATGGACTACATCGATCTGGAGCGGAAGGGGAAGTCAGCCGACTACGGCGGCAGCAATGAAAGTGTCGCCTACGACAAAGCATTCCGTGGTGGTGGCACGGCTGGCGATATCGCGCACCGCTTCAATGCGTTCGTGGAGCGGCCATTGAATCCCGCTGCGACGGCAGCGACCCGCCGGGCGATGGCGGACAAGTATGCGGCGCTGGGGCCCGGCGAAGAGAAGCTGCAGCCGACGATGCAACTGGCACAAGCGGATACCGGCCAGGAGAGCCGCAACGTGGCATTCCCGTCGCCGGCTCCGAGCGAGGAGCAGAATCGGGCTGCAGGCGGCTCGACGGTGCCAGGGTCCGCGGTCGGTGCTGGTGCCGGAGCGCAGCTGCCTGCGCCGCCGCAGCCCCGGCCGACGGCCGCACCGATGACGCCACCGCAGCCAGAGCCGGGAGCGCCACCACAGCCTCCGAGCCCCGGCGGCGGGATTCCCGGGCAACAGGCAGGCATGCCGCTCGGACAGGTGAAGGTGAATATCGCCGGTGTCGACTATACCTATGACCAGCTGAAGCATACGCCGGACTGGAACGATGCGGCCACGCGGCTGAATATCGCGCCGGATACGCAGGACGTCGGACAAGCGAACAAGGTTGCCGACATGATCCGCTGGGAGAAGATGCGCGGGCAGAAGATGGACTTCTTCGATCTGGCCGCGTACTCGGAAGGGCTCCCACCACGCGGGCCCTACACGCCGGAGCAGTCTGACCGGATCATGGAACGGCTGCGCCGCTACCATGGCGACCCGAGTCTGCGCGGGCAGCTGGCACGGGCAAAGCTCGCGGACATGGCGCTGGAGCGGCTCGTGCAACCAACACCCGTCATCGATCCATACACGGCGAAACAGAAGGTCGACCAGAATGGCAATCCGCTCTACGCGCAGAATCCGGAGCGCCCCGGGACCGCGCTGCGGCCGGTCGACGCCCTGAGCAGGAATCCGATTCTCGCGCGCATGCCGTTTCTGGGGACCGGCATGGTGGAAGCGCAGCGACTCGGCATGGCTGGTGGTCCCGGGGCGGCAGAGGCGGCGTCACTGCTCAATCAGGCGATCGGTGAAATGGCGACGTTCGTCAAGGCAGCGGGCGATTCCTCGAACGCATCCGAGCGTGAGCAAGCGGTGCAGATTCTCGCCTACATCCCGCAGGCCGGTGTCGACACGATGGAGAGCGCGGTCAACAAGGTCGTATTCGGCCGGCGCCGATTGCAGGAGATGCAGAATGTGCTGAAGGGCGATGCGATCCGCTACGGCGAGACGTCCGCGGGCAACGTCGCCGGCACGGGCGGCACACCGCCGCCGCGGCTGAGCGATGATCCGCGCTGGTGGCAATCGCAGGGATTGTCGGGCGGACCGCCGGGTGCCCCAGGTGCGCCAGCGGCGCCGAGCCCAGGCGGCGATCTAGACAAGCTGATGACGCAGTATGGCCACTGATACCGAAACACGACTGCAGAATTTCCTGGCTGATCCGAATGTGCCAGACGATGTGAAGCGCCAAGCAGTCGCGGCGTACCGCGGGCAGGCGCCGCAGCCAGGCATGGCGTCACCCGGCCAGGTGGCAGAGGCGACGCGGGCGAGTGGCGTGCAGATGAAGCCGTCGGCCCGCCAGACAGCCCAGATCATCGGAGGCGCAGCTGGCGCGGTGCCGGGACTGCTGACCTTGAATCCAGCCGGTATCGCCACGGGTGTCAGCATGGGTGCCGGGGGCGGCGGTGCGCTCTACGATATCGTGACGGGAGCGCCGGGCACGCCGCGCCAGGTGGCAACGACGCTCGCCAGTACGGCGGCGCAGATGTATCCGCCCGTGCGCGCCGCAGCGCTCCCGGCTCGGCTACTCGCAAGCGGACTCGCCAGTGGTGCCACGGGCGGCCTCTGGGACCTAGTGACCGGCGAATCTCCGAAGACGCTCGGTGGCCAGGCGGTCCGGACCGGGGAGGATATCCTTGCCGGTGGTGCCGGCGGCGTTGCCACGGAAGCGGGTATCTCACGCCAGCGGGAAGTGGCACCCTCATTGCGGACCCCAGCCGAGCGGGAACGGCTGCAGAGCTTCGCGGCCCGGGAGAACATCCCGCTATCTGGTGCGGATATCTCGGGCAGTCGGACGGCGGCTGGCATCGAGCAGTATCCCATGTCGCAGCTGACGGGCGCTCGCCATGTGCTCGACTTCCGCGTGCGGCAGATGCAGCAGACGGAAGCATCCTTGAATCGCGCGCTCGATCGCATCGGGGCGCGAGGCACGGCAGGCCAGGCGGCCGATATCGGGCAGAACATCGGGCGGGATATCGACCACGTAAAGCGGGCATTCAGCAGAGCGGCTGACCAGGCATACGGCGCCGAGCGGGACATGCTCGGGAATGACCGCACATTCAGACCGACCAATTTTGCTAGGGCTGCTCAGGACATCATCGGGGAGGAAGAGCGCTCCCCATTCGGCGTGCCAGCACCCGCCCGGCGCGTGGCCGGCACGCATACTGAAGAGGTGGCGCCAGGGACGGTGCTCTACGGGCCGACCGGGCAGCCGATCACGCTGCCGGCGATCCGTGACGTCAGAGACCTGGATTGGGCCGATGCCCGCCGCTATCTGGCCCAGCTGGGCGAGAAAGCCTATGGCGGCAAGGGGGCGCAGCCGGGAGAGGTGGGCAACGCGCAGCTGGAAACGCTCCACCGCGCGCTCGCACAGGACATGGAAGCTCACCTAGCTAACCATCCTGACGTTGCACAATACCGCCGCACGATTGACCGCGCCTATGGCGAGATGAAGGACCGGATTCGGGACCGCCTGAATCCGCTGCTCCGGCAGAGCCAGACGGGCTCAGGTGCCGACGTTGTGTCGAGTCTGTTTCAGCCCGGGAAGCCGGACCGCACCCGCTTTCTCCGCGAGGTGCTACCCCGCGAGACCTTTGATGCTGCGGCGAATGCCTGGCTCGACAAGCAGCATGTGGAATCGACCGCCCCTCGCGGCGGCGTCGGGGGCCGCGAGCAGCTATCGCCCGCCCAATTCCGCGCGAAGATGCGGCCCTACATCCAGAGCGGCCAGCTGGAAGAGATGTTCCCCGAAGGCCAGACAGCCAGCTGGCTCCGCGAGTTTAACGAGTTCACTCCGGCACTCGGGACAGCCGAGCAGATGGCTGGCAATCCGTCCGGCACTGCCCGCGGCGTCGAGGTGGCCCGCGCAGTCCGATCACTGATTCCTGGCGGTGTGGCCGCAGGTGGTGGGGCGGTGCTCGGTCCGCAGCTAGGAGCTAGCCCGATGATGGGCGGCGTGCTCGGTGGCGTCGCCGGCTCCTACGTGGCGCCCGAAGTGGTGGCGCGGCTAGCATACAGCGGTCCCGGGCGTGCGCTACTCGGCCGGCTCGGCACCGTCGATCCAGACACCGTGCGGCAAGCGCTTGTGCGGCAGTATCTCGGCCAGAGCCTCGTGCGGCCCGGAGATGACCGGGCGCTACGGGAGCAGCTGGGGCCGATTACGCTCCCGCCGAATCAGCCCTAGTCGACCGGAAAGAACTGCGCGGCCGATTTCGTGCCTTTGATCCGGAGCTTCTTGGCCTCGCGCAGCGCCGTATGGGCCCGCTTGTAGGCACCAAAGTTGGGGACGTTGAGCAGCGGCCGGAGCCACGCAGACCGGATGCCGGGACGTTTCTTCACCATGGCGAGAATGCCCTGCTCGATCGCTTTCGGCTCGGTCAGTGGATCGAGCTTGAAGCCCGCCGGCTCGTAGATGCCCATCATCACCCGGTTGAGCTTCCCGTCCGTGCAGAGCCGCCGTAGAGCATCAGTGATGAGATGGGAATGGAGTTTCGGGAGGTGGCTGGCAATCAGATCGGTGTCTATGCGACCGTGCTTCATCACCAGCACGAGAATCTGCTCGTAGGCTTGTGCCCGGAGTGTCCCAGGTCTGTGCCGGACAGGCCCGTCCAACACACGGCCCATGAGTTTCTTCGGCGGCGACGGTTCCCCGTTCCGGCTCGACATCATGCCAACCAAGTCAGCGATATGCTCGCTGCAGAGGTCGTATCGCAGGGCCCTTCCCATGCCGGCGACCCGAATCCACGCCATGCTGGCCGCGGGTGTCTCCTTCTCTTCGCCGCATCGATCACAGTAGAGAACGACTTTTTTCATGCTGCGTGTACCGCCCTTGGTTTCGTCGGCAGTAAGAGCTTGAGCCCATCCCGCCGCAGGTCATCTTTCGGGGGCCGCTTCTCGCCCTGCAGATCGAGGAGGTAGCCCTTCGGATAGTGATAGCCCCGGCCCTGGACTTCCCCGGAGGTTTGGCTCAGCCGATCACGCCGGACCGTGGAACAGTTCTGACAGGTGAGCTTCATCACTAATTGCTTCCCGCCGCCCTCGAAGGTGGGCGGAAAGCGCCAAGCGTGGTTGGCAATCCCCCTACAGAAAGCAAACTTTGCATTGTCGAACCATGACATTCGGTACTCCCTTCCGCGCGTTTCCGCGCCGATACGTGGGTTTTCTCAAGAAGGGGGGCGGGCGGTCAACCCCCCCCCGGGGGGGTCAGCTTTCCAGGGCCCGTGCGCTGATCGAGACGTCTTCGCGGACGACCACGCCAGGGCAGTTGAACGTCGGGCCGAGGTTCCGTGCAAGATTGTTCAGTACGCCCATATTCGGCAGGAGGACCTTCAACGGCACTCGGCCCTCGTGGACGCTCCGCACCAGGATGGCAAAATCGATCACTTCGGCCCGGTAAATCTTCCGCACCGAGATGCCGTCCGTCGGTGGGGGGATATCGTCAGGACTCGATGGGAAGGCTCCCAGGGGGGCGTCCGCCATGGCATCGGCCAGCTGGGTATCGCCGGCTGCCCGGAGGGCGGCTATCTCCTGCTCGCGCTGGGCGCGATGCTTGGCTAGCTCCGCGTCCAGATGCTTCTCCCAGGCTTCCTCGCGGATGCGCTGCTGGGCCCGGAGGTACTCGGCCATCATGCCCTTGAGAAAGCGCTCGGCATCGAGCAGCGGCGTTTCGAGCGCCCTCCGCTGCGCCGTGGCGGCACGGTGGGCGAGATGGGCGGCCTTGATGACCGGCGCGCAAGACGCCTCGACTTCCTTCAGGAGTGCTTTGATTCCGGTCAGTAGCTGGCCCGCCCGGTTGTAGCTCTCTGGGTCGTCGACGACGAGCTGGCGCACCTGCTCAGGCCAGGTGTTCACCTTCGCGGTCAGTTCAGGAAACTCGGGCATCGTGTTCCTTTCGGAGATTCCGCATCCGCCAGCGGTAGAGATTGAGTGCGGCGAGAAAGGCGGCTTCGTCGCCAAAGTCGCGGTACTCTTCCACCTGAAATCTCCCGTTCGGCTGCAGATGGACCGAGACGCGCCGGGGTGCCTGGAAGCCGTTGACTCGGAGCAGATGGCGGTAGCCAGCCAGCTGGATTCCCGTCACGGCTTCTCGCTGGGGAAAGGTTTTCAGATCGAGTACCGCGCCGCCCCCGTTCAAGTAGCCTGCCCGATCTGGCGTGCCGGCGATTTCCAGCTGCGGATCACAGAGCGGGCACTCGGTAAAGGAATCGTGCGGCGTAAAGACGTGCGCGTCACAGAAGTTGTGATAGGCGTCCAGGTAGCCACGGACAGCCGCCGACGGCTCAGCGCCTGGCAGGCCGCGGTCCATGCGGACGGTGATCCAGTGAACGCGCCGGCTCCGTTCCGCGGCCAGATTGAGCACATCCTGCTCCACGGGTGGCAGGTTGTAGAGGCCCGCCGCCTGCAGCACGGTGGTGATGCTCGGGAGAATCCGACCCTTCCAGCGGTACTCGTGAAGGACGGGATCAAATTCAGGGACGTAGCTCGGGTGCTCAGCCATTGGTCCCAGGCTCCCCACGCACGCACTCGTCGAGCCATGCCAGCACCATATTGGCATGCTCGATTGGTAGGTGGTCAAGACTCGCGCAGTGGAACATGCGCGCCACGTATTCATCGACCACGGCGGGCGAGATGGCCGCAGCCTGGGCCCGGCGCAGAATCATCTGCTGCTGCGCTTCGCTGAGTGTGCGGATGGCGGCACGCTTCGCCACGGTGGTGCCCCGGGGCCGCGGTGGTGGCTCGGGCGTCGGCAGCACGTCCTCGTCCTGCGTGAAGAGCGCCGACGAGCGCGTGACGGAAAGCGTCGCATCGACGACCGCGCGCTTCTTGGCCATCTTCAAGATCGTGTTCACCTGCGAGGCAATGTCATCGTTCTCGACGCGGCCGGTTTCCTGCGCCGTGATGTCGACGTCATCGATGCCGAATTTGGCGCCGCAGCCGCCGCGTTTGCGGAAGCAGACCCAGCCGCCGCCGAATTCCTCCTTGCCCCGGATGATGGCCGGCTGCCCACACGTCGGACACACGCGCTGCGCTTCCCGCCAGCGATAGCGGCCTTCGTGCGAATTGCAGGACCCGAGGCCCGAGCCAATGGTCGCGCCTGTGCGTTTGGAAATCAGATCGCATCGCACCTCATAGTGGAAGAACGGGCGGTCCCAATCCTCGACCCGCTGGGTCACGGTACAGAGTTGGGCGAGCCCGTAGATTTCGCACAGTTTCTCGGCGCCGGGTTTGAGGAGCACCGGCTTCGTCGACGTGCCGGGGATGGCGCCGTAGTCCTCGCCCGGCACCATCACTTGCTTGACGAAATCCTGCAGTTCAGCGAGCCGGGCTTTCGCGCTCGCCACGTCGCTCACCATGGTGCAGAGCGCGTCTCCCACGGGTACCAGATCGGTCACTCGGGCGGCGTCGTCTTCCATCGGTCGTAGCCCTCCAGATCGACTCGCCCATCCCAGGGGTCGCCGTTGTGCAATTCGACTCCCGTAAGGGCAATCGCCCACAGATGGATTTTCCATGCCCTGATTCGTAGCTCGTGGTCATCCGCGTCCGCGATGGGACGGGGGGAGTTTTCTGATCCATTCATCGAGTTCGTCCGCATGCCCGCGATATATCGTGGACCCAGGGATTCGGTGCATGAAGGGCCACTCGGGGGCGTGTTGATAGACCGACTTGGTACTCATCTGAAGCTCATGCGCGACCTGTTTGACCGTCAGAATCTTGCCGTGGCCGCGCGGTGACACACCGTCAGCGAGCAAGTCCGCGAGCTTCCGTGCGGCCTTTGCCGTCGGCTTCCGCTGGCGTTTCTTGTAGGCGCGTTCCAGCCGGGAAAACTGCTGCACGATATTCCGCGGCCACGCTGCATTGGATGCTGATGCCATGTCCAATCCCCAGCCCGTCGGAGTCGGGAAATGTTCCGGGGGATGCGTGACGGGTCTCTTTCCCCGTAGTCGATTTTCCGCCAGTGTCAAGAAAAAAGTACGGGATGGAAGTGGATACCCGGCAGCAGTTAGCGCCAGCCGGACCCCTTTCGCTACGTTTCGCTGCCATCTAGTACCATCCCCCGGAGGTGGAAAGAAACCATTGGAAAGCATTTCCCCGTTGACAGTACGAGCGTGCGGGAGAATAAGCGACCCTTCCGCTCATGGCTGATATCGGGGGTGCAGCTGTTGAGACGGGCGACCGTCTCACGTTCCTCGAAGCGCAGCTGACTAACCCGCGTCACGTCCTGGCCCTCGATGATGTCGCTCTGCTGCTCGGCTGGGACCTACGCCAGGTGCAGAAGTACGCCCGCCTGCATCCGAGCGATCCGCGTCGGCTCCGCACGTTCGGCAACGGCAAGGACAAGCGGACGACGGTCGGAGAGTACCTGGATTGGCAGCGCCGGATGATGGAAGTGGGCGGACGGAGCCAGGTTGTCGTCCCACTGGTGCCCGGGTATGTTCCTCCCAACGGACCCATCGCCGCGCCCCCACGACATCGGGGGCGACCAGCGAAGGCATGGGTCAAAAGGGAGTAGACCATGGCGTTCGGCAAAGTCACCCGCTGCCGCGTGCGGGGTGAGGTGCGTTATCTCGTGGAGTGGCGCGACCCCTATGGCGTGCGCCGCTCAAAGTATTTCGAGACGGAAGAGGCGGCCAATCGTCACGCTGCCCGGCTGCAGGAGCAGGCGGCGATCACCTTGGAGCCGAGCCTACCGCCCGATGCGTCCGAGAACGTGGCAGCCTATGCCGCGCACTGGCTCACGAGCAATCGAGACGTCTGGGCCCCGAAGACCTGGCGGTCCTACAACGACCTGCTGCAGCAGCACGTCCTGCCGTTCCAAATCGGATCGCAGAAAATCGGCACCATGCGCTTGTCGGCCGTCTCGAAGGCGCACGCCAAGGCGCTCGTCGTGGCCAAGCGAAACGCCGGCTTCGCACCCGATACCGTCCGGCTCATGTTCGCGGCGCTGCGGGCCATGCTGAGCGAGGCGACCGAGGATGAGGTGCTGGCGCTCAATCCACTGTCCGATCCGAGCAAGACAATCCGGAAGCTCATTTCTCGGAGCAACGTCGTCCGGCCGGCGATGACGAGTGAGCAGCTCGGTCGGTTCGAGAAGGCGGCTCGGGCGTCTGGGCTGCAGGCGTTGTTCCTGGCCGGCATCGATACCGGGATGCGGGTCAGTGAACTGCGAGCCTGGCAGATTCCCCACGTCCAGCTGGAGACCCGCGAGGGGCTCGTCACGGTCTCACTGGCCCAGGAGTGCAGCCGCGCGCCTTTGCTACGGCAGACGAAGACGGGCCGTGATCGCATCGTGGACCTGACCGACCGGTTGATCCGCGTGCTCGGGGAGATCATCCAGGGCCGCTCGCAGCTGGCCGTGGCGCGGGGCTGGCGGCCGGTGCCGCCATGGCTCTTCGTGAGCCGCAACGGGACGCCACTCGGGAGCCGCAATGTGCAGCGGGAATTCGCTCGCGTGCTCACGCAGGCGAAGCTTGATGGACACGGCTTCACGATGCACTCGCTCCGGCACACGTTCGCGACACTTCACCTGCAGACCATGGAGCGTGACGTCATCCAGTGGGTGCAGCAGCAACTCGGCCACTCCTCGATCAAGGTCACGGTCGACACCTACGGGGCCACCGTCCGCTTGCGGAATCCTAAAGCAGCGGACTACTTGGAGCGCTTGGCTGCGGACAGCCGTGCGGACAGCGCGCGTTGATACTTCGCAACTACGCGATTCTCTAGGTACTTTTCGCCGCGTTCCCTTACAACTACGAATCAGAAGGTCGGCTGTTCGAATCAGCCTGGGCGCACTCAGATTTTGCAGTGACTTCGCGGACCTAGCGACCAAACGCTACAGCGTCTGCGTACCCCGGAAAACGCGGTTTTTACCCCCTGTCCGCATGGAGATGCGGACAAGATGCGGACAGAGGGGGTATTTCCGTTGACAAGTCCATCTAACTGCGCCCGTTTCGTAGGCAGTGGATTCCTATAGATGCGGCGCGGACTTAGCCATGGTTTCCCAGGAAACTGCCACGGAATGTGACCGTCACTTGCGGACTAGGATGGTAGCGAAGAGGAGGGGGTGCGATGGGGACGGTGGATGCGGTGCTGGGGCCGGAGTTCGTCCTGCCGGAGCAGCTGCGAGCGCCGCGGCGGGCGGTGCTGCCGGAGCATCAGCTGCTCCTTGCGGTGCTCGAACAGGCCCTGCGGGACCTGGACCGGCTCGGTACGGGGAGGCGCCTAGAGGGGACCTATAAGCCGGTTGCGCGTATCCCGTCGTGCCACGACCGGCTGGGCTACTTTCAACATCGGGCGCGGCAAGAACTGATCGCCTGGTTCTCGTCGGACGCGACGGACTGGATCACGGACTTTGCCGCGATCTGCGAACAGTTCGATCTGGACCCTGATGCCGTGCGGACGCAGCTGGTGCAGCAGGACTGGCGGCCGGCGCAGGCCCCCCTGCATATCCGGACCGGCGGCACCTGTATCAAGAAGATCGGGAGCCGGGTGCGGCCATGAAGCCTGGCACCCCGATGCATCCGAAGATGCGGGCGCTCGCCCAGGCGCTCGGCCTGGAAGCCTGGGGAGCAGTCGGCGTCCTCGAATCGCTCTGGCAGTGGACGGCGCTCTATGCCCCGGAGGGGGATATCGGGCGCCATACCGACGCGGTGATCGCAGCGGGAATTGGCTGGCAGCGCTCGGCCAGCGAGTTGATCGATGCCCTGCTGATGACTCGCTGGCTCGATCCGGACCAGCAGTGCCGCGTGGTGGTGCATGACTGGCGGGACCACCTACACAACGGGGTGCTGCAGCCAGAATTTGACGGTCAGATTCTGGAGCCGACCCCTGCGGTAGCGGAGCCTTTCCGCCTGCGGCCAGATTGGGGCAGCGGAAAAGGGCCCCCGAGAAGCACGCACGGCTTTGAGGAATTTTGGAAGCACTATCCGAAGCCGTGTCACAAGCCCGAGGCACTGCGGGCATGGATTCGGGTCGGTGGTGCGTTCCATCTCCCGGCCATCCTGGCGGGCATCGAGCGCTGGCAGCAGAGTGATTCCTGGCGCGAGGGCTTCCTTGAGAATCCCGCGACGTTTCTCCGGCAGCGGCAATGGGAGGATCGACCCTCGCCACCGAGAAGGAGCCGCGAGGAACGCGAGCGCGAGCGAGCGCACGAGCGCATCCGAGAACTGTGGGGGCAGAAATGATCGATGCCGAGTTCCAGCCGTTCGCTGCAGCACTCTCCGGGCTCGGTGGCATCTTGGGGCGCCGCATTCCTGCGGAGACTGCCGAGCTATACTTCCGCGTCCTGCACGACGTCGACTGGCTCCGACTGCGGGTCGCGATCGAGTCGCTGGCCCGGCGGATCGAGCCGACGGGCAAGCTGCCCAGCCCACGAGACCTGCGAGCGCTCACGACCGGAGACTACACCGCGAACGAGGGGCTGGATGGCCCGGGGCGGCAGCGCATCTTCTATCGCGTGCATCAGGCACTCGATGCCTGGGAAGCCGAGCATTCCTGCCAGGGCCCGATGCGTCCCGTGTTCGAGCGGACCTGGCGGGCGGTACTGTGGGCGGAAGGGAAGGGCCCAGTCGATCCCCGGGTGCGGGAAGCGTGCTGGCAGGAATGGCTGCAGGCAGAGGTGAGCAGCCCTTCGCAAAGTTGATTTTTGTGGCAGGGAGGAGAGATGGGAGGCCGCGATGGCAGAGAAGTGGATCAAGGGTGCGATCAAGCATCCGGGGGCCCTGCACAAGCAGCTCGGCGTAGCGCAGGGCGAGAAGATACCGCCTGGAAAGCTGGCCAAGGCAGCCAAGGCCGGTGGCAAGCTCGGGCAGCGCGCGCGACTCGCACAAACGCTCAAGAAGTTCTAGGCCGCCGGCTCGGCCGGCAGATGGCGGCGGCGATCCGCGAGCGCAATCAGTATGTGCTACCGTTCGGGAGGGACCGCGATGGATGAGCCGCGGCGCGAGCCGGACTTGCATGCGATCGTGCGCCAGATCATCGACATCCTGCAGCCGCTGCAGGAGAGTGCGCGGCGGCGGGTGCTCCGGGCGGCGGCGATCCTGCTCAACGTGGAGCTAGAACTGTGACGCGGCCGGGTGAAGGATTCGGAGCGCGCCAATTCATCTCGGGCATGATCGCTCGTGGATGGACGCCGGAGGAAGCACTTGCTGCCGCAGGCAACGTGAATGTGGAAAGTGGATTCAATCCCGCTGCTGTGAATAAAGGCGGCGGGGATACCGGCCTGGTGCAATGGACGGGCCCCAGAAAGGCGGCACTCAAGAGCTTCGCTACGGCTACGGGTCGAGACTGGACCGATCCAGAGGCGCAAATGGATTGGCTCCACATGGAACGCACGGGTGAGTCCGCACGATGGGGTGGCGGAAATGAACAGCGAGGATTCACCAAAGCGTTTGCAGGTGGTGGCACTCCCGCCGACATGGCGCATCGATTCGGACAGTTCGTTGAGCGGCCGGCGAAGCTCGCAGCAACAGTCGCTGATCGCACGAGTGGCGCAGCGGCCTATGCGCAGCAGCTAGCGAGTGGCTTCGGGCAGCAATCAGCGCTGCAGAATCCTGCCGCCGTTCAGCAGATGCTCCAGCTGCTCATCGGCAAGACATGACGGAATCCCTGCAGGCGCAGCTGGAACGTGGCGCCTTCACCACGCGCTACGTCGGCATCGACCCTGGACTCACGGGTGCGGTGGCGGTGCTGGCACCGGATGGCACGACGACCTGCTACGACACGCCGACCGAGTTCGTCATGCGTGGCGGCGCCAGAAGCAAACGGCGAGAATACAATCTCAGTGCGATGCGCCGGCTGCTGGTGACGTCGCTCGGGGACGCCCGCAATACGTGCGTGGTGCTGGAGAGCATGCATGCCATGCCGCATGAGGGTGTCAAGAGTGTCTTTATGACCGGGCGCAGCGTGGCACTGTGGGAGGGGCTCTGTGCCGGGCTCGGGCTGCCGGTGCGGAAGATCACGCCCGTCGAATGGAAGCGGCACGCCGGCCTGATTGGCACCGAGAAGGGCGCGAGCCGTGTCTGTGCCGCGCAGCAATTCCCGCTGGTTGATCTGGGGCCACGCGCGCAGACTGGCCGTGCCGATGCGCTGCTGATTGCGGTCTATGGGCGTTCCCGCGGCTTCTGAGCAGCTGCCGGGTGAGCGGGCGCTGCGGTTTGCGGCGGCGCTCGATGAGCAGCGAGCGGGCTACTGGATTGCCGCCGACACCGCACGCGACATGCTGAGTGGGGCACTGACGGTCAAAGAACGGAAAGCCCGATTGCATGCGCTGGCGGGGCTGGCGCATTGCAAGATCGAATACGTTAAAGTTCTGGCGGCGCTCGCTGATGCGTTCCCGCCGGAGTACCGCTATCCGGATGTAGACCGCACGATGTACCGCGCGTGCTTGCAGGCATCCATCCGCACGAAGGTACCGGCAACGAAGATACTGGACGATGCGCTCCGCAATGACTGGCTGCCGCGGCGGGTCTATGCACTGGGGCGGAAGAGCTACAAGACATTCGTCGCCCGCGGCGAGTGTCTCGCGTGTGGTGGCTGGCTCAACTTCCGCCGCAAGGGACCGGCGAATCTCTTGATTCCATGCCCCGGCTGCATTGCCGATGCGCATGCCGAGGGTCGCACCTTACTCGATGCGTTCGTGGCCATCGCGCCACTGGAGTGACCATGTACCAGGACGACGACCCGCAGGAATATCTGGTTGCCGAGCTAGAGGTGGCGCTCAGCCGGGTGCGCAACGGCGAGGTGACCGGCGTCGTCTGTGTCCTGATCGATGAGCAGGACGAGTACCATGCATTCTCCGCGACGACCGAGACCTGCCCGCATGCGATGGCGTCGTTGCGTGCGGCCGTCGCCTACGTCGCGACGCGCATGGACATGAACGCAGTCGCGATTATCCAGGCGAGCAAGCGCTCCCAGGACCCGACGCTTGCATCCTAGCGGCCAGTTTTTTTCTGCGCCGTCCCGCGGCTCCTAGATTTCTTTGCATGCTATGCCCCGTGTAGGGTCTCTGCTCAACTGGACGCTGGCACGGTTCGCGGAGTGGAAGCTGCCGATGCGGGTGGACCACGGCCCGCGCGGCTCGGTGATCGTCACGCTTACCGATGGCCGCACGGTCCCGTTCTGCACCATGGCGTCGGTGGAGTCCTTCTTGCTGGGCTATGCTGAGGGACTCCGGGCGCTGACACGGATCGAGCAGGGCGATGTCATCGTGCCGCCCAGGCTCACGAAACGAGACGACGAATACTGAGCGGGGTCATGCCTTCCCTTCCCCTAGGGCGTGTCGAGCGCTGGCCACCGCCGTCGCAATGATGTTCGCATCGGCGCGCACGGTCAGCGCCCGCAGGCATTCCCTTAGTGCTGCAGTGCACGCTCGGTTCTTGGCTTCGAGGCGTGTGAGTTCAGCGGCTAGCTTGTGGTTGGTGTTGCTCAGTTCTCTGCCCAATCCCCGCAGTGTGGCGTTCTCGGCAGTGGTTTCTGTCATCTCGCGTTTGTATGTATCGCGAGCCTCCTGCGTCTCTGCCAATTCCCGGCGCAGTCGGTCTAGTTGAGATTGGGACATCAGTTCCCGGCTTCATCGAGGACGCGCCGCATCTCGCGGCTCCGCGGCCGTCTGGACCCGGCGCGCCGCAAGAAACGTTCCCGTCTCATGACAGCTCACGCACCAGGTCTGCACGATGCGGTCCGTGCAGCACGCAATCTCATAGCGATACACCGTGCCGCCGCATCGGCCGCACGGGCGCCCATCGTCACTGCCGTAGGTCTCTGTCGGTGTCATCGTCTGGCCCTCCTTCAGGACCTGCGGGACGTCCGTGACATGCCGGCGGCCTGCCCGGTCCCGCCAATCTGTGAGGCCCATCACGTGGATGGGCATACGGAACCGTCCGAGCTGATTGTTGCCACGATTTTATGCGCCATCTGATGGCTCCTTTCCGAGTACCGCAACGGCCGCGACTCGCGCCGCATGCGGTCGGTGGTCGTACTTCCGCGTCGTATCGAGCCGCGCATGCCCAGCCAGTGACGCCACCGTCAGGGGGTCGACCCCATGGCCGAGTAGATCGGTGATGTAGCTCCGGCGCAGATCGTGCGGTGTCGTGGTGCCGAGCCGGCAGGCATGCACCCGCACCCCGAGCGCTTTCCGGATGCCCGATGCCGTCAGCCCGCGTTCGGTCAGCATGCCCGATTGTGGATCGATCGCCCGCAAGAGCGGACCGTTTCCTGGCAGCAGTGAAACGTAGTGCTCGAATACCGGAACGAAGCTCGGCGGAATCGGAACGACGCGCACCTTGCCACCCTTGCCGCGCACCCGGAGCCCGTCCGACGTCACATCAGCGGCTGTCAGGCTGGCGGCTTCCGCACGCCTGAGCCCGCAGCCGTACAGGCAAACGAGTATCGCCCCATCCCGGCGGCCCACTGGACGCGGATCGCTGGCCGTATGGGCAAACAGGGCAGTCCGTTCGTCTGCCGGCAGCGCGCGACCCCGGAGCATATCACTGCCCCGCACGTCCTTCACGTCGACCGCACGCAGATAGACGGTATCCGATATCCGCCCGAGCCGCCACGCGGCCCGCAGCACGCCACGCCAGGCGGCCAGCAGCCGATTCGTCGTAGCCGGTGCGTACAGTTCCGACAACCGTTGTCGCAGCGCTGCCGCATGGGCATAGGTCATCTCTTCCCACGGGAACGTTGCCGGCTCGGCTGTCGCTCCCACAATCAGGCGGCAGATCGTCCGGAGTGCGGCAACCTGCGTCTCGCGAGACCGGGGGGCCAAAGTGGCCAGGTAGGCCGTGGCGGCACACTGGGCCGGAACCAGCTGCAGGTGGCGAGTGGGCACAGGAATGGCCAGTTTTGCCACCGTAGGCGCGGTCTGGGGCTCGGACATGGGTTATGCGTCTCCTTGGGCTACCTGCGTCTCGGACGGCTCAGACGGGCTCGCGGGTGCATTCTCGGGCTCTTCCCGCAGGCCGGCATGCTGGATGGCGGCCAGGGTGACGGCTTCGGGTGGCCGGCGCTCGATGGCATCGAGGACGGCGAGAGCATCGAGAGGTGTCCAGGTGGCCATGAATGCCCGCAGGCTGTCTACTTCCGGGGCCCGCAGATGATTGAGCGCTTCCGTGACCACCGGAACGAACCAGCTCGGTTTCAGCTGGTTGTGCGGTGGCGGCGGCGCGGCCCGGCGCCAGGCGAGGATGAGCAGATCGAGTGTGCCAGGCGGGAACAGCAGCCGCTCGCGGCTGGCGTCGAGCAGATCGTAGAGCCGGTGCAGATCACGCCGCATGATGGTCGAATACTCCGTGCCGCGTTGGTAGAGCCGCAGCATCATGTCGTTGTCGACGCGGTAGGAGCGGACGTACGTGTGTTTCTTGACTGCGAATGCATCGTGATCCGGTAGCTTCTTCGGGATCGCATCGGGCCGCAGTGTCGGCTGCACGCCGCGTGTGCGCTTCAGGTTCCAGACGAATTCCGTGCCCGCGGGCCGGTCGTTCTTGACGGTGCGGAGAACGGCAACGGCATTCGGCTGCACAGGATTCCCGGTTTTCTCGTAGTCCCCGAGCTTTGTGATGCGCAGCACTGGCCCGCGTATTTTCCCAGCGCGGCGGCTGCCGTCTTGCGGATGGCAGCGATACACACGCATGCCGATGAGTGGCTCGTCACCATCAGCGGTTTTCGTAATGTCCATTCTCATCCTCCCCGGTGAACTATCAGCCAGCCCAAGGCGCTGAAGCCGAGTGTCACGAGTACGTACAATCCGCCGATCATGCGGAATACGATGCGCTCGAACAGATCGAGACGTTTCTCAATGCCGTCTAATCGGCCGTCCAGGTGTCCGAGGCGTTCACTGATCGGGTCGATGTTGTGTTCCAATGTGGCCATCCGGTGTTAGCTCCCTGCGGTGTTATCGGCCCCGGTGTTACCAGCCCCGGTGTTAGCCGCTCGGAGCCCGCACGAGCCGCAGCGGATGGCGAGCGGCACGGGACACGGCGGCTCGTTCGCGTACCGCCGGCAGCGAGAATACGCACCGCAATCTGGGCAGACATGATCCGGCTGGCGCTTCATGCGGCGTCCCGTTCCCGCGCAGACGTGGCCCATGGATGCGTGCCGTGGTCCCATTCCTCGATGCAGCGCTCATAGGATGCGCGGTCAACGGCATTCCATGCGGTCTGATTCCGGTAGGCGGCCATCGGATAGCGCCAGTCACGGATCGGACCGCTCGGCGCCCGCGACGCGACCCGCGGCCGGGGATCGTGCCAGAGGCGCCAGGAATAGCCCGCCGGTTTTCCCGACCGTGCCACAACCTGCATCGCCTTCCGCTCCTGCTCGCAGCCGCGATTGTTCCAGCGATGCATGCTGCACTCCGCTGGCGTGAAGCATTCCATTGTCAATCGAGCCATTGTCTACTCCCTTTGGGGCCTTAGCCAGCCCCGGTGTTATCTGTACTACAGACGTATGACGCTGGTCAAGTGTGGCGCGTCTGGTCCTTGTCGCCCCCTGCTGTTATCCTGGCACCAAAGAAAGGGGGGCCCCCGATGTTGGAGAAGACCGAGACTGCGAAAACCGACCCCGCAATGGCACGGCCGCAGTTCATTCAGACCCTGCACGGACTCGTGAACAGCTACGCGGAAATGTGGGATCAAGGCCACGTCGACAAGAAGCACGCCGAGCCGACGACTCTCTCGGCATGGAAAACAGACTTCGAGAAGTTTCTGAAGGAACAGGAGCCGCCGAAATAAACCCGGCCGCGGTGTTACCAGGGTCCGGTGTTACCGGAAGCCGGGACTTACCCGGGGGCGCGCGATGCGGCCCCCGGAGCCCGGCGTGCACGGCCGTGCGCGACGCTTACCGGCTTCGTGCGATTGGCGCCAGCGTAGGTGCATCCAGTGTCGCGCGCCAGATACTTGCTCAGGACGGTCGTTAGCGGTCGAATGGGTCGCGTTTCTGCTCCGCGCGGCGCCGTTCCATCCAATCGCGATGCTCACGGAATCCGTGCGGATCGCTCGTGTCGCGGCCCGAGTCGTAGCCGGGATCGGAATTCGTGATCGTTTTCCAGATTGCCCAGATTACGACCGCAACCACAATGAGAATCCACATTGTTCCTACTCCCTAGTTGAATTTCGGTAGTCAGAGACTACCAGCATTCCCCCGGCTTGCAGCCGGGGGAATAAGCTAGCCTCTTTATGCAGCGTTCTCGCCGCTAATGCCTGTCACCTTGCGCTCGTTGGCCAAGATGGTTAGTGCCCAGCTATCGACCGCATATGGGATGTCCGCCGCATGGCATCGCCACCGTTCCCCCGTTCGTGCATATGTCTCGTCATCCGTTCGGATGACAACCTGCTGACACTGGATGGCACCAGCAACCTGCATTACATATGCGCCGAGACTGGATGGCCGCTGACCACACTGCGCATACAGTTTTTCCAGTCTATGCTCCACTGCTTTGAAAACGCGCGCCATCTTTTCGCAATCCTGGCCATCGATGAAATACGTTTCCAAATACCCACAGTCCCATCCGTAGATACCGCGTTTTGGGCAGACATACGCGGTAATGGCGAAATAATCTCGCGGGTCGTTATACGCTCCGGAACCACACTCGCCATCCCATCCATCGACCGTCCCGAAGCGCAGTGTCAATCGCCCGGTACGTGGCTCGCCACCGTAACCAGGATTCCAGTGTATGTCTGCACGCAGACATGCGACGCCCTTGGACGGCACGGGAAATCCAGCCTTCCGTTTCTGTTTCATGCTCTACTCCCTTTTGGTTTATTCGGTAGCGAAAGGCTACCAGCGTATCCCCGGAGCCTACGCTCCGGGGATACAAGCTAGCCTCTAGCTGGCCAGTAAATCGGCCAGCACCGCGGCTCCGTCCACGCCGCTCGTGTCATTGACGGCGGTTAATTCCCGCGTCAACGTTGCTTCCATCCTCTGCTTCAACCGCGAGCCCGCCCCGTCCGTCTGATAGAAAAACCGCCGCTCTGGTGTCGTGTCGAGCATGCGGTAATTGTCCACATACTCGGTCGTTCCCTGCAGTAACCCATACGCCGTACCAGCTACCGGCGCATTCCCCTTGCCATGATATGCAAGGTGCATGATCGTCTCTCGCGCTTTCTCAGAGCGCGACGAATCCCCGTCGAGAATCTGCTCTAGGATTTCTCTCTGCTCATCCCGGCTCATCTTGACGGCTGTCAGCGCTTCCATGCGCTCCTTGTACCCGTTGAAGTCGCCTAACGCGCGCTCAAAGGTATCGCTCACTTCCGCTAGCTTCCCTTGCACGTCGCCGCGATGCACGACTCGGATTCCCTTGGCCAATTCGCCCTTTGCGTGCTTTGCGCTCGATACCGCAAACGACGCGGTATTGTTGCATTCCACTCGCACGTTTGTGCAGAGGAAATGGTCGGCCGTCTTCCCGTCGTGATAGCCCAACGCCAGCAAGTAGCGCTTGTGCTCTTCATCAGCAATCTTCCAGTCGCCCGGAATCTCGGCCAGCCCATACACCATCGACCCCTCCTTCAGACTGCCCATTGACCGCCACACTGCGCGACCATCGATTGCTTTCTCAAACGTCGCAAACTTCTCGATATTCTGCGTTTCCTTGTAATTGTCGGTGGCAATGCCGAGCGGCTTGCTGTCTGACAGTCGCACGATCGCTCGTGCGCTCGGTACCTCGATTGCACTGCGCTCGTCTGTATTCCGCATGTCACGGATGTACACACGCTGCAGACCGACCGTCCAGTTGACGTGCGCTTTCTCCATCATATCCTCTAGTGCCAGTCCGTTCTCTCCGAGGTACGTTCCCAGACCGGGCCATAACGTGTTGCTAAACGTATATGCCCGCGTCTCAACTAAATGTGCCATGCTTCTCTACTCCCTTGTAGCGACTGCGACATTGCAGCCGCGGTAGACCATCACTCAGAGGCTACCATGATGCGCCCGACCGCAGCCGGGCGCACGAGCTAGACTCTAGCTATTCGGAACGTACATATCTGGAGACCATCCCACACTACCATCGTCGTCATCAGCGTTTTGCTCTCTGTAATCTGGATGGATGCCGTTCGGCTCAACTGTGCATGGCAAGAGATACTGCCCACACAAGATGCATGCCGGCGGGTGCAAACCGTGTTGCTTCATTGCGAGCCTCTTTCTCAGTGACACTGTGCGCACGCCGCATGCGTTTCCCCCGCATGCGCGCATGCGTAGCAGCCGGCTTGGGCAATTCCCATCCGCGCTAGCCCGCGTTCGGCATGCGCGCATGGCAAAATGATCCTATCCCGAATCCACACTTGCAGCTGATAGCAAAACCACAGGCCATTCTCGGCCGTCTCTGGCGCCGCAGCTGCGGTCTGCTCGCATGATTCCCACCGGCAGACGCCAGTATCGGCAAACGCCGAAATGCGACACATTGGTCGATTCATGCTCTACTCCCTTCAATTCCGCAGCATCCAATTACGCTGCGAGGATGAAACTTAGTGCCATCCAATAGACGGCCGCATCCCTGCAGCCGTCTGAGCATGTCACTTCCCTACAGACCGTCAGTTCTTCCTCCGGTCTCCACTTTGTGCTCCGGTCCCTTCCACTCAACTGCCAGCATCGCGCTCTACTCATCCCTGCCTCTGAGGGTATGCGCCACGATGCGAGTCGGTGGCCCGGGCTCTAAGTTTCTATTGCGAGTCGCCAGCGTCCATGCCGCACGGGACCAGTGTCCCTTTGCTCGCCGTACTACAACCGTACTACAAGCTAGACGAAGCCGTCAAGCCGGTTGTGTCGCAGTCCGATTCCGCCCAGCCCAGCCTTGTCAACCTACGCCAGAAAACGGGTTGACAACGGACGTTCGCACTAACCCAGGGTCAGCTGACCAAACGCAGGGAAATCAGGCCGCCCGATTCTAGCCCAGCTGCCAGGCCGCTCGCCTCGCATCTACCCCACTCGCCCAACCCGCGCCTCATGCTCGATCGAACAGCCAAGCAACAGCATCCTGACAGCCTAATCCCGCCCGGGAATGGGTAGAGATACCCGCGCTCGCCCAGACGATTAATCGAACAGTCGCTCGATTAGTTCGCGTGCCAAGCCTCGTCGACAAGGCATCTGCAGGGGCGGAAAGGACGCTTTTGCCCACCCGGGGGCGCTAAGAGCGCATATCCGCTAGGGAATCCGCTAGCAGATGCGAGGGTCGTAGCGCAGACGCCGCAGCATGCGACATAGGGGGGGCCTGGTACCCCGATCGACCCATGGGCCCGCCCTCGCCCCAGCCCGTATTTCCCCAGACAGTGAAGGGCTCTCTGGGGGGCAGTAGAGTTCTATCTAGGCGATGGGGCAGTGGTTTCCCCCTTGGGGAAAAGGGAATCCCCCTCGGGAGACAGGCGCCTCTAGGTCCGGCGAGGCCCTTTTCAAGTCTAGGAAGACCGGACCCCTGAAACGCCTCGCCGGCGGGGCTGGTCATCGACCACGATGGGCGGGCCGCGCAGGAGGAGGGCCGCGCGGTGGTCGATGACCACAGTACTCTTAGAGGCTAAAGCCTTTCAGGAAGGGAGGACAGGGGACCGGAGAGGGGAGTAACAGTCTCGGCTATCGGGAGAAGGGTAGAGCCGCCTTGGGCTGCGGCGCGGAGCGCGGTACTATCATCCTTTTTCTTGTTGTCAATGATTTATCTTGGATAAAGTGGGCGAATCATTGTTGAATGGGGGGGTAATAGAGTGATGGAGAAAGTGGAGTGTTTTTGCGGGTGTTAGGAGGTTTGGGCTCTAGGGCGTATTACAGCCGTACGACCTGGGCTTATGAGAGCATATAGGTTGAGCGGGGGAAGGGGGGCAGTGAGTCTGCGGTGGCTATTTTGAGGTGTCGGGGAGTCAAAAACGCATGTTTTGAGGGAAATGGGCCCTTTGAGCCCTCAAAAGCCGATTCTGGGCTAAATGACTGGGAAAACGGGTGTTTGGGGCGCTTTTCGGCCGAAATTGGGCTCGGAATGGGGCACAATGCCTCAAAATGAGTGACAGGAGGCGGTAGAAGTGGCCTAGGAGGGCCAAAAGGCCGCGATTTGACTACTAAATTGGTTGTTTTGGGGCTATACAGAGCCAGTACACTGTGCCATCGAAGCGAGCACGTATGGATCACCGACGTGGGGCGCCCCGGAGCGCTCGGGGCTATGGGACGGGTGGGGCTGGCAGTGGGGGCGGACGGGGGGGTCGGGGACCGGGCAGCCGGCGCTACAATGTCCGCTTGAGCCTCTGGATCACGGAACAGATGGTCGAAGCAGTCGAGCGGCTGGCCGTCCGCGAGGAACGGGACATCCCCGATATGTACCGGCGCTGTCTACGGGCCGGCATCGAGGCAATCGAGCGCGCGCTCCACCCGAGCCACCGCTAGGCGGGAGGGTTGTGACGGGAGCCCCGAGACTGACCCCCGTCACCGGGAGGCACCAGGCCAAGGCCGCGGATGCTATCAGCTGGACATCCCGGCAGCCAGTGGGGGCTGGGGGGAGTAGGTCCCAGCTACTCCCACTGGCACCGGGACGCTCCCTTCACTACTGAGAGGAGCAACGGGAAAAGTACCGGCTCGGGCTGGGGGGGTCAAGACTGGCCCCGGCCCTGGGGTCAATGCTGCGTCTCGGACATGCCCGCTGCGTCGATCATCGTCGCCTCGAACCGTGCCACCGCACCGTCCGAACCGGCAATAGCGACGCTCGTGAGCACGTCGGGATCAGACTCGCCGTCACGCACGACGCCCCAGAGAGCCGTGATGGCCCCGGCGCCGCGTGCTCCCATCGCGACCGCCCACATGGCCAGATCGGCCACCACATACACGGGACGGCTGCGGGGTGTAAGCCTGCCGTAGCGCGGCCCGATGCCCGCACGCCGCAGGGCCGCGAGGACGTCGGGGGTGAGCCCGAGCAGCGCTGCCGCTTCCTTCGGCGTCAGCAGTAACGTGTCCATCACCCTCATCGCCCCCTCCTATGCTGCCGCAATCCTCACTGGATCGTCGGCCGCGGGGCTGGCGGCTCCTCATCCCAGCTGCGCACCTCGCAGAGCATCGCCTCTAGCTCGGCGTGGAGCGCGCTAGCCTGCGCAAGATGGGCCTGCGCCTCCTCGCACTCACGTTCGCTCCGCTGCCAGTTCCGCCACGCGCGATGGATGCAATACACCTGTACCCCCAGGCCAATCACAGCGACCGTCCATTGCACCACGAGTGGCCACATCGAAAGACCCCCCTGACCCATAGACCCCCCCCTGACCCATCAGCCCAGAATCGGACCGTCACCTTATAGAGCCAGTCGTCAGGCTTTGCATAGTCCCCCTTGCACCCCCCGGGGAGCCGAGAGTACGTTTCCAGCCACCTTCACTCACAAAGGAGCTTCACATGAAAACGTTTCTTTTTCTCTCACTGCTCGTGATGATGCCCGCGCTGGCGCTCGCCAATGGCACCATCTTCGGGCCGGACGGGCAAATCTATCAGCAGTTCGATCGCCCAGGCGGGTCGACGACCTTCGGGTCGAATGGCGATATCTATCAGCGCTTCGATCGCCCCGGCGGGTCGACGACCTTCGGACCGAACGGGCAAATCTGGCAGGAATTCCGCAATCCCAGCCAGCAGCCGATGCAGCCGCGGATGCGCTGGATGAACGACTGACCAACGGGCACCAACGGGCACTAACCGGATGTTCCGTGCGGCGGCTCGGGCACTCATGGCCGCCGCACGGACGCGGGGCAGGTGGCAGGCAGCAAATCCGGCCGCCTAGCCATCAGGCTATAGCCGATCCGTCAATCGTCGTCTATCTCGATGGGCGCCTCATCGAGCAGCCCGAGCGCCCCGAGCGTCTCTTCGATCGCTTTTAACAGCCGATTCACCTGCTCGGGCGATAACGCCGGGATCGTCTCGTGAATCGTGGTTTCGAGCGCCTTCCAGACGTCCGTCATGCGCGGGTGATCCTTTTTACGCGAGGAGATGCGGACGTGGTGGGCCGAGGAACGTGATCTTCGCGGGAATCAGCCCGACCAGCGAGAGAAGCCACAGAATAACGGCGATGACGATGACGACGCGGATGACCTGTTTGATGACCGGATCGAGGGGGAGGAGGGTTTCGACGAGGTACAAGATGAGCCCGATCACGATTAGGACCACGATCAACTGCAATAGCGGCATCTCCCACCTCCTTGTCAGGCGGCTTGCGTGCCGGTCTCCGCGGCCGGCGTGTAGGTCAGGGCGTCGTGAAACTTCTCGGCATAGCCCTGAATCGTGCTCGCGCAGTCAAGCGCATTGACGATCTTCCGCGCGGAGTACCAATCCGTGCCCTGGGCATTGATGTAATCAGACAGCTTCTTCCCGGTAAACGAGCCCTTCGCCATGCCGTAGAAGATGATGTCGGTGGCAACGTTCAGATCGAGCGCATCGTCGGCACACTCGACGATGTTCTTGCCGAGCCAGGCGGGACCGCTGCCGCAGCTATCCTGCATGGTCTGATAGTTGTCGTACCAGGTCAGCTGCACGAAGCCGCGGCCGTAGTAGCACTGGTCATACGGGCCCGCGGGCTGGCCATAGGGCTGCCCCTTCCCCTTCCCATATTCGGCAATCGGCTGCATTGTCTGCGCGGTCTCGTGGTAGGTCGTCGCAAGCACGTAGGCGAATTGCCGGTAGTCCATGTGGGTCTCGTCCGCGCGATCGAGCAGCGCATTCATGCCGTCGACCTGGGACTGCGCAAGCGAGCCGCCAAAGAGCGATTGCCGCACTGAATCGAAGAACCACTTTCGATGGATCATTCCCCCCGTCCTTTCCGCTGCCGCCACTGTCGATGCAGCCAGACGCCCCCGAAGAGAATCAGCACGAGTGCAATCAGGGCTGCGAGGAGATCGGGGAGCGTCATACGTTTCGCGGTGTCATCCGGAGCCACAAGGACCAGCGCTTCAATGTGGCCGCGGTCCCCGCTGCCGCGAGTGCCGCAGAGAGATTGATACACGGCAGATTCTCGCCGGGCACATTCGGGGCCAGGTCACCACGCGCCGCATACGGGCCAATCTCAATCTTCCGATAGGTCGCCCCCGCCGGCACGGTCGCTTGCCCGAGCACCACCTGCGACGTGTCATCCTTCTGGTAGGTCACCTGGAGCGTCACCCCGACTGCAGTGGAGAGCACCCAGCCGGCCCCCCAGACGGCCCACCGTTCGTCGGGGAGCAGGTGGCGAATCTGGTCCCACGGAATGACGAAGCCACCGACGAGCGTGGGTGTCGTTGTGGTGATCTGTGCCACGACTCACGACGGGGCGTCCGTGACGACCGGCCCATTGCCTTCCGCTTCTGCGAGCATCATGGGAAGCAAATCGCGTGAATGTGATACGAAATAAGCGCCATCGCGAAGTTTGGGACCGCACCCGCCTGCACGG
>Ga0126377_10000075_pt1 | contig 46502 bp, 46 predicted proteins | sample PanSoiMetPlot_22_FD_92647 | JGI IMG/M metagenome (GOLD analysis project Ga0126377, IMG submission 92647) | Tropical forest soil microbial communities from Panama - MetaG Plot_22 | ecosystem: Environmental > Terrestrial > Soil > Tropical forest > Bulk soil | place: Panama | collected 2016-02-17 | reverse complement strand
TAGTAGACCCGCTGCGGGGTCTGGTCGAGCTCGACCGCCACCTCGGTGCACGACCGGGGCTCGGCGAGCCGCCGCAGCACTTCGATCCGCTGCGGCTTGAGCAGGGCCTCAGCCTGCTCGATCTGGTCGAGGCAGACGACGTCTCTCATTACGAAAACCAGTCTTTACGTAAAATAAGTTTTTGTCAATCGCCCTTGGAAACGTCGCCCGGCAGCCTCCAAACCAGTCGGGAAGCGATCGACGGCTGACCGGCCCAGTGCAGGTGCAGGTAGGAGGCGAGGGTGCCCGGGTGGAGACCCACCGCCTGCAGGTCGCCACCATGCGCGGCCTGGGCTTCCCGCACGCTGCCCAGGCGATCCGTCCGCGACACGACCTTTGCCGAGGACGCCTCCCAGGTCCGCATCGGCATCGCCCCGCACGTCCGCGACGCCACCCGACCCCTCGCCCTCCTCGGCATCACGCTCCCATGACCCGACAATCCCGAGTTTGCCGTGGCCCTGCGCGCCTGAGGGCTCGGTCCGTCAGGCGGTCGACAGGCCACCGCCGAAGGGGTCGCCGCCCGGGACCTGCGGGGTCAGGCTCGCGCTGAGGGTCACGCCGCCGCTCGGGCTGTCATTGTCGAGCACGTGTGCGGTCAGGTCCGCGTCGGCGCTGCCCAACGGGTCCGCGCTGGCCTGCACGGACGCCTCAGCCAGGGCGGCGGCCGGCGCCTCGGGCGTCCCGGGCGCCGCCGGCGAAGGGACGAGGCTGCTCTGCTGCTGCAGCGAAGGCTGCCCGGCGGCAGCAACGTCGACCTCCCTGGTCCCATCGGGCTGAGCCAGGGGTGAAGCGGGTGGGGTGGCCTGGACGGTGTCCTCGGGCTGCGGCGCAGCGGGCCCACCGGTCAGGGCGCGGGGGGCCTGGCCGGCGACCGGACGCCTGCGGCTGGGCGACGCGCCCAGCGGCCGGCGCCGCATCCGGGACCACCGGTGCGGGCACCTCGGTTCCTCCTGACTGGCCGCCGGTAGACGCGCTGAGCGACCCGGTGAGCGACCCGGTGAGCGACGCGCTGGCCGGCGTGACGACAGCAGGGGCAGCGGATGCCCCCACCGGCGCGGAGGCGGGCGGCCGGGGAGCCGGCTGGGCACTGGCCGACAGCCAGCCGGGACCGAGGTTGGCACTGGCCCCCGGTCGGCGCGTGCCGGTGGCCGGGATCGGGACCGCCGCGGCGCCGGAGGTGGCAGGCCTGGCGGGATGGATGATCGCGCCGGTGACCGGACCGGGCCAGGACCAGGAAGCGGAAGCGGTCGCGCGGGCAGGGCCGGCGTCGGAGGCGGCCGTGCCGCCGGTGCCGGATGAGGCGGGCCGGCTCGGCGGCACCGCCGCGTGCGCGACACCGAGCACGGCGTACATCACGTCCTGGCGCATCGAGTCCAGGATCGCGAGGACCTTGCCGCCGTGACGCTGCGCGCGCTGCATGGCCTCGGCGGACTCGCGCCAGCGGCGCGCGATGTCCGAGTCGAACCTGGACGGCTGCACGTAGAGCGCCTGGACCACGTTGGCGAGGCCCACGCCCGTGCTGAGCAGCAGCTGGATCACGCGTGTGCCGGGATCGCCCCACACCGGCGCCTCCGCCGCCAGCCTCAGCTCGTCGACGCCGCGTTGCAGCCACGCAGCGGGCACCTTCAGCTTCTCGGGCTGCAGCACCTCCACGAAGATCTCCTGCCACAGCCGGTCGGCGGTCGCCTTGTCACCCACCCAATCGGCCAACTCGGCCTTGGCGCCCTTCAAAGCCAGCGGATGGCATGCTGCACGAGCTGAGAACTTCCGTCTCGACCCGGCGTCGACGGCCGGCGGGCGACCGGCGATCGCAACCGGGGGCAGCGTCTCGGGTTGCCGGACGAGCGGCCTGGGCCTTCGCGCTATGGCGTCGACCGTTCGGGCCACTCGGTGTTGTACGGCTTGTCATCGTCGAAGACCACACCGCCGCTGGTGTCGTAGGCCGTGATCCGCTCAACGAACACCCGACCCGGCAGGACCGTGGCGAAGTACGCCATGCCGAACTCCTTCCCGCCGGCGGTCCGGAGGAGCAGCGGCTCCTGCCCGCGCAGCTCGATCCGCACCCGCACCGCCGTGGCGCTGATACCACCGTCGATGACCGTGCCGATCGGCGCCCCGCCGCTCTGCTCGTAGGGGTTGACACCGTAATAGGTCGTGGTATCGGTCCCCTGGCCGCAACTGGCGCCATCCCCGGGGTCGAAGCCCTGGCACACCTGACCATCGGAGCTGCGGAAGACCTGGTGCCGTCGATGGTCCCGCGGGCCACGACCAGCGGACGGCCCACCGGTCGCGGGTCGGCCGGCAGTGGGCTGGGGCTGGGTATCGGCCTGGTAACCGGCCCAGGCCACCCCGCCGGCCGTGCGGCGCCCCCGCGGAGCGAGCTCGACACCACGACGGCGACCACGACGGTCACGGCGAAGGCGAGCCCGGTCGCGGCGCGTGTGGGACTTGACCGTGTTGACGGCAGGCGGACCAGGCGGGCGACCTCGGCCTCGCTCAGATCCTCGTAGAAGCGCAGCACCAGGATCGTGCGCTGCGCCTTCGGCAGCTGCCCGAGCGCGGCCCAGAGCACGATGTGCAGCTCGCTGCCGTGTGGTTGGACCGACCTCTCCGGTGCGCCATGCAGATGCTTGGCCCGCACGAGCGTCCGGCGCAGCAGCGACCGGTGCCGGTTGACCAGCACAGCCCGGGCATACCCGGTCGCCTGCGCCGGCTGTCTGATCCGCGGCCAAGCCGACCAGGTCCTCGTCAACGCGTCCTGGGCGAGTTCCTCACCCTGCTCCCACGCGGCACCGAACGCATCGACTTCGACATCGACCCGCGCTACGACTACGCCCGGCTTCGCGTGCAAGCGGACCAGGTTGAGCAGCCGGGGGCGCGTTTCGATATCGGCGCCGGTATGGCCTGATCGAGGATCAGCAGCTCGGGTCGTCGCTGTTGAGGATGGTGGCCTTGATCATGGAGTCACCGTCGGCGTGGATGCTGAAGATCTGCCCTCTGCAGTACGGCAGCAGGCAGCTATCAGCCCGGCGTTGTCGCAGGGCCCGGCTGCGGCAGGCCTCCAGGGACGACCAGCAGGCTGCCGCACAGCGGGCACAGCACCGACTGCATGCCGGACCACAGCAGGTAGAGGCTGAAGGCCGCGAACGTGAGCGGGACGCCGAAGCGGGTGATGGCCCGGCCGGTCGCCATCAGCGCCTCCATCCTGGGCGGCGTCTCCGCAGGGCGCAGCTCCTGTGGAGAGGTCGGCAGTGACGGCGGGACGGCAGTGTCCGGCGTGCGCCCGCCGTACCCGGGGGTCCGGGTGACCGCATCCGGTCCTGCCTCGACCAGGGGGGGCATGCCGGGGATGTCCGGCTCGTCCCCGACGGTGGGCGGGAGGGCGGGCAGCGGATCGCTGGCGACGGTCGGCGGCGCGGCCAGCGACGCGGTCTGGTCGACCATGCTCATGGGGTTCTGGTTCTCGCCCCGGTGCCGGCGCAGCCAGGTCAGCACGCGATCGACGTCTGCTACGTGCCGCTGGCTGATCCAGGGGTTGTCGTTGGCGAGGACCTGGGCGAGTCGCCTGGCGTGCCACTCGGGCACTTGGCCCTTGACCTCCTGCTCGAAGTACGGCCGGACGCGGTCGCGGAGGAGCAGCCAGTTCCGGACGGGCACAGCCTCCTGCCTCGTCGTGCGGATCTCCTCGGCCACCTGGTCGACGTCCAGTGTCCCGCCGCTCTCGCGCCACCTCCGCTCGGCACGCTGGATGAGCGTGTCGAACGGCGTGGTCTGCGGCCTGGTACGCCGGCTCGCCGCCGGCCGCGCCGCCGCTGTCGCCCTGGCCTCGACGGCCTTGGCCAACTGCTCGTTGAACTGCCGGGCTTCGTCCTCCATTAGCTGGCGGTGCTTTTCCACCGCGTCGGCATGCCTGGCCAGCCGGTTCGCCAACGCCTGGTCGATCTTCTGTTGCTGCTCGGCCATCCTCGCCGGGTCGGGCGTCCGCTTGGCCCACACCCGGTTGTGGTCAGACTGTTCCCTCGCCGTCCGCCCGTGCTCGTGCACAAGCTTCGCGGCATCGGCCGCATCCCGGTTCCGCCATCTGTCTTCGAGGTTCCGGCGCCGCAGCTCCCACCTCTCCCGCTCGGACGGGGGCAAACGCGGGTCAGATGGCTGCAGCGTCGGCCAGCCAGGTGGCCGGTCGCTGGGCGGCCCGCCGCCGCCGGCTGCAGCCGTGGCGGCGGCGGCCCCGGGACCGCCTCGGTCATCGCCGTGGTCCTCGGGCACGTTCGAGCAGCCGGTGCCGCAGCCCGGGCCGCCGTCGGGCTGCTGCACCTCGGCCACCTGAGCGCCGGTCGGGGCGTCCTCGACCCCGCCAGCCGGCGGGTCCTGCGCCGCCCGGCCGCGCGGGTCGGCGACGTCCCGCTCAGCGCCGCCGTCCTCGCCGTGGCCGTTCGGCGCCCGCACCTGCGCATCCGGCCTCGCGGCCGTGTCGCCGTCGGCGTCCGGGACGCTCACCCGCTCCAGCCACAGCGTCCATGCAGGCTCAGGCGTGGAGGCGACGACCGTGCCGCCGTCGCCGTCGCCGGACGGCGCGGCGGTAGCCGGCTGCTCGGCGGATGGGTCCGTGGGCGTCTCGAACGAGGACAAGGGGTCCAGGCCGCCGGGATCGTCGGCGAGTGCGTGCGGTCCCAAGGCGGCGACCAGGACCAGCGCCATGCCCGCGGCCAGCAGCCGGCCTGGCTGCCGCAGCCGTCGGGGCGATTGCCGGTGGGAGCGCGCGCTGCGCGCTGTCGTGCGGGTGCTCGTGGCGGCTCGTGGCGGCGATGCTGTCACGGGGACTCCGGGGGCGAAACCGGGCTGTGGGGATTGTGCACTGATCGGCACGGACTTGTGAATGCTGAGGCAGGTGGCCGTAGGTGCACCGATCGACACGTTCAGTCGTTCTGTTGACTTCACGTCGCGTCGGTGGGCCGGCGCCTGGCTCCGCTGGCGCATCGGCCGCGCCCGGCCGACGAAAGGACCTGCGGTGCACGGTCGCCCTGCACTCGCCGCCCCTGCAGCCGCCGCCCGCACGGGCCAGGAGCAGCCCGGCCGGGTTGTCGAAGCTGCTCAGGCTGCTGACCGCGGTGGTGCTGCTCGGCACGGCAGTGCTGATCGCCGCCCTGGCCGGCCGGGGCGCCGCGGACGCGCGGGAGCTGGTCCACAACCTCCTCAGCAGGTCGCTGCTCGGACCGGTGCCGACGTTCGGCAACGCCAAGGGCGGGATCGACCAACGTCAGGCGGCAGGCGTCGCTGATGCGGCCGTACATCGACGTCGGCGAGGCCCTCTGGAAGCGGCTCGAGAGCGTCAAGGCCGAGCGCGACCGGCTGGGATGCCGGGCGCCTTTGGCGCAGGAGCGGCAGCGCCGGACCGAGCTGGGTGACCAGGAGCAGGCCTCCAGGCGCTCTACGACCGCATCGTCGACACCGTCGCCTCCCCGCCCGGGCTCGGCGACCTGCCCTTGGAGCGGCGCGAGCAGCGGGTCGTGGCCCTGCAGGATGCGATCGACGCCGTCGACCGCAGACGGGCCGAGCTCACCGGCCCGGAATCGGCGGAGAACTCCCCCAGGCGCACCAGCTCGACCAGCAGCATCGAGCGCTCCAGCGGGAGCTGACCGCGCGCTCTGCCGCGCCTCAGCTCGATCAGGCTCCTCGAGCCACGCACGAGAAGGGCACGCAGCTGCAGCAGGGCGACCCGCCCGCCGCGCCGGACAGCCAGCCCGCCGGCGGCCAGGGCGGACGCGAGCAGACCCCGGAGGCCGAGCCCGTACCGGACGCGCCGGCCCCCGGCGCGACCGTGGCCCAGGACGGCACCAGCGACCTCGGCGGCATGCGCGACACCAACGCGACGGACGGCCTGCTGGCCGACCCCGGCCTGTCCGCCGACACCCCGACCGCCGACACCCCGACCGGCGGCGCCTGGTTCGGCGGCAGCCCCCTCGCCTGACAGCCGGACCCGCGGCCGAGAACCCGCGGCGGCCCGAGACGTCAGCGCACCGCAGCGTCCGCGCGGCGGCCGCCGGGCCGGCGGTCATGCCGCGCGGCGGCGCAGGGCGTCCAGGTCCAGGACGACGATCGTCCGGCGGCGGGTCTCCACGTAGCCGCGCGCGCGCAGCGCCTGGAGCGCCCGGGCGACGGCCTCGCGGCTGGAGCCGATCCAGCCGGCCAGCTCGTCCTGGGTGAGCGGCAGGGCGATCCGCACCCCGCGCTCAGTCGGCTCGCCGAACCGCTCCACCAGCTCCAGCAGGCGCGTGGCCAGGCGCCCGAGCGTGTCGTACGCACCGAATTCGATCCGCTTGCGGTCCGCGTCGCGCAGCCGCGAGCTGAGCATGCGAATCAGCAGCAGGCAGGCGCGCGGGTGGCCCCCTCCAGGAACCCGCTGAACTCCGCCGACGGGACGACCAGGGCCTCGAGCGGCTCGAGCGTGGTCACCGTCGCCGACCGCGACCCCTGGTCCAGGGAGCCCAGCTCGCTGAGGAGCGCGCCGGGCCCGCAGATGGCGAGCACGACCTCGTTGCCGGCCTCGGTGAAGGCGGATCCGTCCGCGTCCTCCGCCTGCACGGCGGCAGCAGCATGCCGTTCATTGGCGGTAGTGGTCGACATGCCTGGGTAGGGGTCGACATGCCTGGAGATGGGCGATCCACCAGACGCGAGGAGGCGAGGATGGACCAGGCCCACGCGCGGGCGCTGCTCGCTGGCGAGCGAGCCCGGCTCGAGCGGCTGCTGGCAGCCAGATCCGACCCACCGGACCCGGTGGACCTGGGCGACGAGGCCGACGACGCCGGGCGACGCGACGCCGCCCAGACCGGCACCGCCGTCGACCAGCTCCTGCGTGCACGGTGGGCGGCGCTGGAACGGGCCGAGGCGCGGCTGGCCGCCAGCAGCTACGGCCGCTCGGTGCGCAGCGGCCGGCCGATCGCCGACGAGCGGCTGGAGGCCGACCCGCTGGCAGAGCTGACCGCCGAGGAGGCCGCCGCGCAGGAGCGCGGCGCGCCCGCCGCGGGCGAGGACGCGTTCGGGGTGGCGTCGGCCCGGCACCCGTTCAGGGTCCTGGCCGACGCCGGCATCACCCTGGAGGAGGAGCAGGCCGCCGAGCAGGACGACGACGAGCCCGCCAGCGGGCGGTCCCCCGGCATCCGCGTCGAGCTCGAGGACCGGCTCCGCTAGGCTGCTCCCCCTGTCAAGCAGCGGCGATGTGGGCAGTCTGGATGGTGAGTGGTCTGCCCGGAGTCGCTGGTAGACGGCACCGTCCATCCCGCAGCAAGACCGCCTGCGGCCGACGGCCACTGCGGCCACAACCGCACGTTTCTTCGAAGTCCATCGACCCTTATCTATCTGACTGTCACGCTGTCTGTCACCGATCCTGTCGGTCATGCCGCTGAGCACCCCGGACACCCAGCGACCAGAAGCTGGCCCAGATGCTGGTACCGCGGGCTACCCGGCTGGACGGCCCGGGTCCCACGCCTCCCCGACCGGGCTGGACACCCCGGGTCGGCCACCGCGACACCCACCTGCCTGGGTGGCGGGTTGCCCATGGCGGCCAGGAGGCGCCGGCCGCCGCCCTTCGGGTGGTTGGGATCGCGGAGGGCCGGGCCGGAGGCGTTGACCCGCCGCAGGCCAAGGCCCGGTCCGCGGGAACTCGGGGTTCCGGCCGGTCGGCGGCGAGAAGGCGCCACCCAGGCCCGCCCGAAGGGCGGCACCGCCACCCATCTTCCTCGCCCTTGCCGCGATCCTGATCGCCATCGCCGTCCATCAGGTCCGCCGCCGCATCACACAGGGAACCTGCGCCGGTCTCAACGGCAGGCAACCCGAGCAGTCCCGAAACGTCCTCTTACAGCCCTGGTGTGCCCGGTGGGACGCCCATCGTGGGTGAAAATTGGGCGGTTGCCCGCTGACGCCGGATGCCTGTGATCGTTGAGGTCGGCTTACAGCCGGGTGCTGGGAGCCGCGCTGTGGGCCCGTCACTGTCGCCTTGAGCACGCGGATCAGATTCCGTTTGTCCCTGTGGCTCCTGCGGGCAACCGTGCTGTTGACCGGTGGTCGGGAGGGAGGCGGGGTGCTGGAGGAGACGCACGACACTGAGGAGCTCATCGAGCGGGTCGCCGCGTTGGACATCGGCAAGGCGGAGTTGGTGTGCTGTGTGCGGGTGCCCGGTGCGCGAGGGTCGGGTCGGCGGCAGCAGGAGGTCCAGACCTACCCCACGATGACCCGGCAGCTGCTGGTGCTGGCTGATCGGCTGCGCGAGCTGGGCGTGACCCGGGTGGTGATGGAGGCCACCAGCGACTACTGGAAGGCCCCGTTTTATCTGCTGGAAGCGCAGGGGTTTCAAGGTCTGGCTGGGCAGGCGCCCGTGACGTCAAGCACCTGCCCGGCCGCCCGAAGACCGACCGGCTGGACGCGGTGTGGCTGTGCAAGGTCGCCGAACGGCAGATGCTGCGCCCAAGCTTCGTCCCGCCTCCGGCGATCCGCAGGCTGCGGGACGTGGCCCGCTACCGGATCGACTTGGTCGGGGTCCGCACCGCCGAGAAGCAGCGGGTTGAGAAGCTGCTGCAAGGACGCCCAGATCAAACTGAGCGTGGTCGCCAGCGACATCTTCGGAGCGTCGGGCCGGGCGATGCTGGCCGCGCTCATCACCGGCGAGCGCAACCCCAAGGTGCTCGCGCAGCTGGCCCGTGGTCGGCTGCGCGCCAAGCGCAGCGTCCTGGAGGAGGCGTTCACCGGGCAGTTCACCGACCATCACGCGTTCTTGCTGGCCAAGATGCTGGCCCGGGTCGACGAGGTGGACGCCGACATCACCGAACTGGACCACAAGCTCGAGGAGCTGATCGCCCCTTTCGCCCCGGTGGTCGACCGGCTGGATGAGATCAGTGGGATCGGCCGGACCGCCGCGCAGGTGATCCTCGCCGAAGTCGGCCTGGACATGAACCGCTTCCCCACCGCCGGCCATCTGGCCTCCTGGGCCAAGTTCACCCCCGGCGTCAAGGAGTCCGCCGGCAAGAAGAAAGGCACCAGCGCCACTGGACACGGCAACCGCTACCTGGCCCGGGTGCTGGGCGAAGCGGCCGTCGCGGCCGGGCGGACCGACACCTTCCTGGGGGAACGCTACCGACGGATCGCCCGCCGCCGCGGCACCAAGCGAGCCGTCGTCGCGGTCGGCCGCTCCATCCTGGTGATCGTCTGGCACCTGCTCGCCGACCCTGACGCTCACTACCAGGACCTGGGCGCCGACTTCTACGACCGCCACGTCAACGCCGATCGCGCCAAGCGCACCCACATCCGCCAGCTCGAGCCCTCGGCTACAAGGTCACCCTCCAACCCGCCGCCTGACCGGCCACCACCACACTCGCCTGGACCCGGCTGCGCTGACGCTCCGCCGGGTGCTGCCGCGTGCCTGCGCACCGGGGATTTTCGGATCAGAGGCTCACGGAGCTGGTTGACAGCGAAGCTGCTGGTCACAGAGCATGTTCGACGTCAACCTGATGCGCGAAGTTCTGTAGTTCTCCAGCCGCTGCAATGACCGGGTGACTGGTGCGTCAACCAATCGCGCGGCTGCGCTCCAGCGCGAACTCGACGCTGCGCTCGACAGCGGCCGTGACGCGGGAAGAGCCAGCCATTGCCCCCGGCAGTCAAGCTGTTGACCTGATTGTCCGCGGCGTCGGCGCTGAACCGGTCACCAGGCGGCAACGATCGAACGCCGAGACAGTCTCGAGGTCGTGCGCGTGATGAGGCGACCGGACGCCTGGTCGCGGAGGAGCTGGCCGGCGCGGCGAGCGCAGCAGCGGTCCGTGTCCGGTCGACCGCCGCAGCCACACACCGACGACGAGCGCGACCAGGACCACCGCGACGCCGATCTGCAGGATGTGCCGGATCCAGTGGGCGCCAACCACGACCACCGGGCGTCCTGGCGCGTCGTTCACCGGCATCGCGAGGCCGCCCAGTTCGCCGGGATGCTTGCCGCCCGGCAGGCCCGCATCCCGCGGATGGACAGGATCACGGTGGAAGTGACGATCTTCCTGCGCGTAGGCGCCTGCCTCGGCGTCGCGCGCCGCGCACTGCTCCTCGTACACGCCGTCCAGTCCTCCTCGGCAGCCCTGACATGCCCGCCGGACGCTGATGCCGGCCGCACCGCGTCCCCTGCGAGCAGCCGCTCAGCGGCCTCGGCGTTGCCGATCGCCCGCGCTACCACGCCGTCCCGGTTCACGTCCTCCCTCCACGGTCAGGTCGCCGACAGCAGGTTGCGACGCGACGCCCATCCTCCTCGCCGAGCATCTCCCGGGCGACATCCCGAGCGTAGACTGGCGGCAAGCGTAAGCAGCCACCAACTGGCCCCGCTTGCCCCGCAGTCACGCCAGCTCGACTCGAGGCGCACGGCTCCCGCTTCGAGTATGGAAGGAGTTGACTCGTGGGGTACTTCAACGGCAGATCGGGCGCCCTCCCCGACCAGCCGGTGCGATCCGTCTCCCCCGAGGTGGAACGACTTGCCCATGTGCTGATCGACGGGCTCATCGCGCGCCTGGCCGCCGAGCCCGCCGTGCCCGCCACGACCCTGCTCGACCGCCTCGGTGACCAGCTCCACCAGGCAGCCAACCTGCGGCGGCTCGGCGTCGTCCGGCGGGTGGCAGCCGACGCCGGGTCCGGCAGGCGCCCACTCCCCGCGGTGCCGGCGAGCGCCTCGAAGGAGCAAGCGCGGGACGAGGGACTCGCCCGCTGAGCACCCGAACGCCACCCTGCCGTTCGGTCCATGGCGTAAGAGCGCCGTAGCCCGCAGCGGCCGGCGGGCGGGTGCTCAGCTCCCGGACTGGTCGGCATGGCCGACGCTCTCAACCAGGAACGTGAGGAACTCGTCGGCGTCGCTGCGAGCCGGCCGCCGTAGCGGCGCATCAGCAGCGCGGCATGCCCGCCGATCGCCCGCAGCGGCTCCCGCAGGTCGTGGGAGGCGACGGAGGCGAACTACCTGAGCTGGTTGACCGTTCCAGGTCGGCCATCCGCACGCTGCGGGGTGCGGGCGACCACCGCGGTCACCGAGACACAGCCGCCAGGCGCCGCCGCACCCGGCGTACGGAGCGGCGCGTGCCCCGCCCTGGAACGCCCGCGCCAGCCGGGGCCGGGGCCGGCTCCACGCCGACGCGCATGCGCAGCCTCGCGACCTCCGCCGCCTGCTCGGGCAGGACCAGGGTGACCACCGTGCCAGACGCCTCCCCACGCGCGGTGCGTCCCGACCGGTGCAGGTAGGCCTTGTGCTCAGCCGGCGGATCGAAGTGCACGACGAGGTCGATCCCGTCCACGTGGATGCCGCGGGCGGCGATGTCGGTGGCGACCAGCACCGGCACCGCGCCCGACTCGAACGCGGCCAGGGCACGCTGGCGCGCGTTCTGGGCGAGGTTGCCGTGCAGCGCACCGGCCCGCACCCCGGCGCGACCGAGCTGGCGCGCGAGCCGCGCGGCCCCGTACTTGGTGCGCACGAACAGCAGAACCCGGTCGTACCCGACGGCGAGCTCGGCGGCGACCGCGACCTTCTCGGTCGCGGTGACGCTGCGGAAGCGATGCTCCGCTCCGGCCTCACCCGGCGCGGGCGGGGCGACCGTGTGCCGCCGCGGATCAGACAGGTAGCGGCGCACGAGCGCGTCCACGTCCTTGTCGAGGGTGGCGGAGAACAGCAGCCGCTGGCCACCGGCCGGCACACGGTCCAGCAGCCAGCTCACCACCGGCAGGAAGCCCATGTCGGCCATGTGGTCGGCCTCGTCCAGCACGCTGACGACGACGGCCGCCAGGGAACAGGCCCGCTGGCGCAACAGGTCGCGGAGCCGCCCCGGCGTGGCGACCACCACGTCGGTGCCGCGCCGCAGCGCCCGGGCCTGGTCCTGCAACGACGAACCCCCGTAGACCGCCAGCGCCCGCAACCCGAGCGCGGCGGCGAGCGGGGCGAGCTCGCCGTGGACCTGGCGGGCCAGCTCCCGGGTCGGGACCAGCACCAAAGCCCGCGGCCGCCGGCCGGGCTCCCCGGCACCAGCCGCGAGGCGGGCCAGCAGCGCCAGCCCGAACGCGAGCGTCTTGCCCGAGCCGGTCTCGGCACGGCCAAGGACGTCACGACCGGCGAGCGCGTCGGGCAGCGTCCGCGCCTGGATCGGGCGCGGGACCGTCACGCCGCGCCGGGCGAGCGCGGCGGTCAGGGCCGCTGGCATACCAAGCCCCTCGAAGGAGCCGCCGGGCGCGGCGGCAGAACAGGTGGGAACGCTGAGCTGTGCGGACAAGGAGGATGGCACTCCGTTCAAGGGTCGGATGGGCGCCGCGGTGCGGTACGGCGCGCGGGCGACAGCGACCGGCGACCGGCGCGTCGACGAACGGAGTCCGTAACCTGTGACGACCGCGAGGGCAGACCGCCCTCGCTCGGGAGGCCCGAGCATAGCAGACCCCCGCAGCTCCCGCCCCGATGGCGCACCTTCCAGGCGAAGGACGGTCGTCAGACGCCTGCCGGCTCACCGGTAGCAGCCAGCCCAACTCCAGGGAGAGCACGCGCGGGCAGTCCGCACCGCCTGCACATGCTCGGACTGGTCGACCACGCGCCACAGCACCAACCACAGGTCGCGTGACGCCGACTCGACCAGGGGCTTTCACACCCCCAGGAGCGCCACCTGCGCGCGCATGACGACGGTACCGACACGACGCAGCGCCCCTGGACCACCTCCGATCCCGAGCCCGAACCGGACGACGAGCCGGAACCCACCTTCAGCGCGCCGCCGTGGACCGCCCGCATGCAGTGATGCGGGATCCGCCACGCCGATCACCTCACGGTATGCCGTGACCTGTTGGCGGCGAACGTTGAGGCCGCACCACTGGTACTACCGTGACCATGCCTGCTCTGCGCTGCTCCGCGTCTGAAGGAAGCGGCATGTCGGCGTGCAGCCGGACGGGGCTTTCCGCAGCTGGTCCAGGCATGACAGGCTTGCCGTCTTGGACGCGATGCTGCTCGCCAAGCTGCCCGGGCCCTGCGAGCGGCGCGTCGGCCCGCGGACTGCTGCCTGCGCCAGCTCGGGCCTGGCGCGGCCGCCGTGGGACACGCTCCCCCGCCGCGCCGCTGCGGCCACGGTGCACCAGCAGCCGTTGACCGGATCCGGCACCCCATCCAGCGCGGCCCGCACGCCCGGCAGCGCGCGGAAGGTCGCGGCAGGACGCGCCCGAAGTGTGGATCGGGGTGGAACATGGCGATGAATCCGTAGATCCCGAGTGCGACGACCTCGAGACCGGTCGGCAGGACGCCGCGATGTTCAGAGCGCGTTCTCGACCATGCCGACGGCCCCCTCGACGATCCGGGTACGGGCCGCCACCACCGCGTCGGCCTGCTGACGGTGAAGCACCCGGGACTGGTTGGGCAGCACGATGGTGAACCCGGTCGCGGCGACCAGCACGGCGAGCGCCAAGATCGAGCCGCCGATGATGGAGGCGAGCGTCTCCGCCAAGAAGAGCCACGCCGCCAGCGCCGAGACGAGGAGCAGCAGCGCGACCACCAGCAGCCCGGGAAGCCGCGGCACCCCGCGTTCCAATGAAGCCATCAGCCACCTCCGGCGAGCCCGCCCGCGGCTCGTACAGCGCCCACTCCCGGTAGGAGCCGGCGGCCGCGAGCTGGCCGCGCTCGGCCAGGACCTCGACGTCCGCCCGGTCGACTCCAGGCCGTCCTGGTCGCCAGCCGCTCGGCGGCCCGGTTGGCGCCGATCGGCGGCTCGGTGCCGACCGCCGCGACGATCCTGGTGGCGAGCTGCTCGGGCAGCGCCGCGACCGCCGCGGGGCGACCAGCGCCGCCCGGCGACGTCAGGCTCGGGCAGCAGCCCGCGCTCACGGGCGGTCTCGACCTGCTAGAGCTCCAGGCCGAGCCGCTTGGCGAGCTTCCAGGCCCCGAGCTCCTTGGGTGGCCTGGTGCCCAGGCTGCTCGGATCGGCGCCAGGGTCCATGAACGGCGGCTCCTCCAGGTCGGCGGCGTGGGACCTTGGAGATGGTGATCCCATCCGTCCGGTTCAACCTGAACGCTACCGTCCGTCCGTGACAGCCAGCGGCACGGCGGAACGGCAGGACAAGCACGGCGTCGTGGTAAAGCGCGCCCAGCGACCGGGATCCGGTCGACCTGGTCAGCGGGCGGTCGCCCGCCTGGACCGCCAGCGGCGTCCGGCGCTCGCCCCGCCGGGGTCGCGGCAGGCGAGCGCGAAGGCGACGGCCATCGCGGCCAGGAGCGCGAGCCAGCGCTCGTGCGCGCCCTGCCAGGCAGGCTGGTCGTCAGGTGTGGCGAACAGGACCAGGGGGGCCGGCAGCTGGGAGGCCAGTGCGACCAGCGCCAGCAGCGCCGGGCCGGCGGCCGCGCCGCCTGGCGGCTGCTCAGCCGGTCTCGAGCACCATGCGGCGAGCGCGACGCTCGCGGCGAGCAGCGCCGCCGCCTCGAGGGTCAGCCCGCGCACCGGCCCGGGAGGCAGCTGCCCGAGGGACAGCGGCCCGGCGCCGGCGGTGACCGCGAGTGTCCCGAGCCACCAGGCGCCCCCGAGCGGTAGCGCGAGCGCCACACGCAGCCCGCGCCGCAGCAGCAGCGAGCCGGGCGCGGCGCGGGTCAGCACCTCGCTCGGGTCGTCGAGCAGCGGCGCGGCCGCGAGCGCGAACACGACCGTGCTGATGCGCACCACCCTGACCAGCTCACCGGGCTCGACCGGCCGCTCCAGCGTCCCGAGCCGCAGCAGCGCCAGGCTGAGCGCCGCCCCCGCGAGCAGCGCCCACCACGGGGTTGCCCGGGCGGTCGGCCGCACGAGCGCGGGGACCAGCCGCAGCTGCCTGGTGATCAGCACCCCTGCCTCCGCGCGGCGCGTGCGGCGGCGGCCGCCTGCGCGCGGGTCGCGCCGCGGCGGGTGAACAGCTCCTCGAGTGACGGCACCGGCGGCAGCCCGAGACGGTGGGCGAGCTCCTGCCTGGTCGTCCCGGGTGCGGTGAGCTCGTCCCAGTGCCGGGCGAGCTGTGCCCTCACCGCGGCGTCGGGTCGCTCGAGGAGCTGGACCGCCAGGTTGGCCTCCTCCAGGCCCCATTCGCCCTCGTCCTCGTGGCCCGGGTCGAACCACGACAGCACGGGATAGCCGCTGTGCGGGTCGAAGCTAATGGCGGACCGGTGCTGGGTGATGCGCTGGAGCTCCGCCGGTGACGCGCGCAGCAGCTCCGGCGTCGGTGCGAGCCCGGCGTCCAGTGCCACGTTCGTCACCAGCGCCTGGCGCAGCGCCTCCTTCCCGCCATGGGTCGACGAGGCGGCGAGCCACAGCGCGACGACCGCGGGCGCCTGGCACCGTGGCGGCGGCTCCTCGCCCCGCGGCGACGGGCGCATGACCGCGCGCGCCGCCACCCTGCTCGCCAGCGCCAGCCGGGCGTCCCGCTCCGCCGGGCCCGTGGGCCAGGTCATGTCGACCGGCACCACGTCCGGCGCCGGGTCCTGCGCGGCGACGACCCCCAGCAGGTGGACCGGCCCCGGGTTCCCGGAATCCGGCAGCCCGAGCGAGCGCGCGAGCCGCCGGTCGAGCGCGGCGTCGTCGAACATCTGCCTGACGGTCAGCCGGGGCCGGGCGACCTCACGCGGGAGGTGCTCGAGGGGGCCCTCGACGGTCGCCGCCCACACGTCGATCCACGGTTCGTAGCCGGGGAAGGCGCAGTAGGCGACCGGGCCGCGCCGGTGGCAGGCCTGGAACCGTTCGGGGTGCTGGAACGCGGCGACGAGCCGGTCGGCCTCGGCACGGCTCGGCGGCTGGAGCTGCGCGGCGCAGGCCACCAGCGCCAGCGCCACCGCCCCGGCCAGACCGGCACGCAGGCGCGTCCTGGCCCCGGTCCCGGCCCCGGCGACCGCGGCCGCGCCGACCGCCAGCGCCGCGGCGGCGAGAAAGGCGAGATGGGCGCCGCTCGGCCGCCCGAGGAGGAACGCCGGCAGCTCCGGCTCCACGGTGGGGGAAACCTCCAGGGGCACGGCGGGGACCAGCCAGCGCAGCGCGAGGCCATAGCTCTGGACGCCTTTCGTCGGCAGCCCCAGCTGCACGACCGCCGCCAGGACCACCAGGACCGGCGCGGTCACGACCGAGGGCAGCCAGCGGGCGGCGAGCACCCCGAGCGTCCCGGCGAGCCAGATCACCGCCGGGCCGGTGAGCAGCTCGAACGCATCGGGCGTGCCGGCGGCACGCCCGCCACGCACGAGCAGCAGCAGCTTCAGCACGGCGAGGACGCCGCCGAGCAGGGCCGGCGCGGCCAGGGCGAGGAGGTACGCCAGCGTCCGGCGCCACGCGGGGGTGCAGGTGCTGGTCTCCAGCTCGCCGGTGCGAGCCCGGCGGCTGCGCAGCGCGGTCAGGTTCGCGGCGACCAGCGTCCCGGCGGCGAGCGGCAGGAGCGACCGCTGGGTCCCGATCGCGGCCAGGTGCAGCGCCGGCAGCCAGCCCCCGTCCGCCCTGAGCAGCAGCACGGCGCTCGCGATCGCGCCGCAGAGGACCGGCAGGGAGCACAGCAGCCGGCGGCTCTCCGCGAGGGCGAGCGGGAGCGTCGCCGGCCGGCCGCGGCCGCCGGTCGGCCTGGCGACGGGCCGCACGCTCAGCGGGGGCGCGTGCGTGCTCATGCCGCTGCCTCGGTCGGGTCGCCGATCAGCAGCATGTAGCCGTCCTCCAGGGTCGGCTCCACCGGCGTGGCGCCTGGTGGCGCCTGGCCGAGGTTGTGGAAGCGGCCGTCGCCGGTGCGCCACGACACGCGCGCGCCGGGCGACGGCTCGCCGGTGCGCCAGACACGTCCCTGCGCGACGCCCGCGAGCTGCCGCGGGCTGCCGGTGAACCGCACCCGGCCCCGGTGGAGCACCACGACGTGACGGCAGAGCGCGGCCACGTCCTCGGTCTGGTGGGTCGACAGCAGCACGACCCGGTCGGCGCCCAGCCCGGAGATCACCTGGCGGAAGCGCAGGCGCTGCTCCGGATCGAGGCCGGCGGTCGGCTCGTCCAGGACCAGCAGCTCCGGGTCGCCGAGCAGCGCCTGCGCCAGCGCGACCCGGCGGCGCATCCCCCCCGACAAGGCGCGGATCCTCCGGTGCCGCTGGTCGCTAAGGCCCACCAGCTCCAGCACCCTCCTGACCTCGGCGTGCCGCGTCCGGCGGTCGGTCAGCTCCTTGAGGATGGCCACGTAGTCGACGAACTCGAAGGCGCTGAAGGCGCGGTGGAAGCCGGGCTCCTGGGGCATGTACCCCAGCCGCCGGCGGATCGCGAGCCGCTGCTCGGCGCTGGCCGGGTCCCGGCCGAGGATCTCCAGCCGGCCGGCGTCCGGGGAGGCCACCGTGGCGAGCAGCCGCAGCAGGGTGGTCTTGCCGGCGCCGTTGGGCCCGAGCAGCCCGCTCACCCCCGGCGAGAGCCCCAGCGAAACCCCGTCGAGCGCGTGCGTGCGGCCGAAGCTGACGCGGATGCCGTCGGCTCGCACGGCCGCAGCGGGCGCGGCGGTCGGGGACGGGTCGGTCACAGCCTGCCTCCTTGGGTGGGTGTGCGGTGCTGGTCGAACCTCCGCCTCGACGCCACGAGCGCCAGCGCGGCGGCCAGCGCGGCGAGCGCGAAGGCGGTCTGGCCGGGCGGCCCGGTGAGGGCGGCCGGGACGAACTGGTCCCTTGCGAGCGCCACGACCGCCGAGACCCAGGCCGCGGCGCAGCCGGCGACCGCCGGGCGCAGCCCGGTCACCGGCGTCAGTGCGAGGCTGACCAGGGTCAGGCAGAGCGACGGCAGGAGCCACGCGGCGGCCTGCAGGCCCAGCGTCGCCGGGAGGAGCAGGCTTGCCGCGCCCGCCATCGCGGTGGTCGTCGCGAGCACCGCGACCGCGCGGATCAGCAGCACCCGGAAGCTCGACAGCGGCGCGGCCACGCCGATCTCGTAGGTCGGGTCGACGCCCGGACCGAACGCCGCCGCGACACCCGCAAGCGGCAGCAGCGGCGCCAGCAGCAGGAACAGGGTGAACCCCTCCTGCCCGCCGGTGGCCACCGCGGCCCCGAGCGCGAACACCAGCACGAGCCCGACCGCCAGCAGCCACGACAGCGTCAGCGACGGTGTCGCGGCGAGCAGCCGCGCGGTCGTCTCGCGCACGCCCAGGCGCACCAGGAGCCGCTCGACCGGCCGGGGCCGGGGCGCCTCCAGCGTGTCGAGCACCGCGTCGATGCTTCGGCGCACCCGCCCCTGCGTGACCAGCGGCGCCACCAGCCGCCGGCAGTCCGCACAGCCGGGCAGGTGCGACTCGACCGACCACGCGCCCGCGCTGTCGAGCCCACCGGCCGCGTAGCGCCTGAGCAGCTCCTCGCCGGCGTGCCAGGCATGCGCCTCAGCCATGCTGCAACCCCCCGTACCCGTGGGCCAGGTCGCCTGCGAGGGCCCGCCGGAGCTGGGTCCGCGCACGCATCGCCCGTGTCTTCACCGTCCCGCTCGGCACCCCGAGCAGCCTCGCCGCCTCCCGGGTGGTCAGCCCGTCCAGCACCGTCGCCTGGATCACCGCCCGCAGCTCGGGTGCGAGCTGGTTCAGGACCCTGGCGAGGCCCCCGTGCTCGATCCCGGCCAGCGCCTCCGCCTCGGCGGAGGCGACCGGCGCGGACTCCGCCGGGGTGAACCCGGCGGCGGCCGCCGGCAGGGCGTGCCGCCCCCGGCGCCGGAGGCCGTCCAGGAGCCGGCGGATGCCGATCGTCCAGATCCACGCGCCGACCGGCGGTCCCTCCGGGCGGAACCGGTCCGCGTGCTGCCAGATCGCGACGAACGTGTCCTGGACCGCCTCGTCGACCAGCCCCGGGTCGGTGCAGCGGCGCCCGAGCCGGAGCATCAGCGACGGCGCGTGGCGCTCGTGCAGCACCGTGAGCGCCTGGCGGTCGCCGGAAGCGATCGCCGCCAGCAGCTCGGGGTCGCCCCTGGGGTCGTCGAAGGCGTCCATGCCGGGTACTCGCGCCGGCCGGTCGAAGCGGTTCACCCACGCCGGTACGGTGAGCGCATTCTGGCGGAGAGTGCCCCGATTGGGGATGGGGTGCTCGGCGAGGCTCCGGGCTCACGTGCTCGCGCCGCGCCGCCAGGGCCCAACCGAGCACCAGCTCGGCGCCGCAGCCGGGTGCGGCGGATACCGAACGAGCGTTTCAGGTGGCTGACGCGCGCCTCGATCCCGACCCGCCAGTTCCGGAGCCGTCGGAACGCTCGGGTTCGTTCCAGTGCGACGCGGGCCCGGCTCAGCCGTCCCTTGCGCTGCACCCCGATCCGTTTGACGCCAAGGTCGGCCAGGTCGCGGTCGTTGGCGGCGGTCACGGACGACGCGGGCCATGCACGTCCGGCCCAGCCTGGTGCGGACCGGGACCCGTCAGGCGGTCACCTCGGCAGCACCGGCCGCGGCGGGCCGTCGATCGGGTAGTGGTCCGAGCAGACCCACAGCACGTCGTTGGTGGCAGTTGGCAACGCCGATGTGCCGCCCAATCGCGACCGCGATCTCAAGTTGTTCTCAAGCTCTCCACAGGACCGCTATGGAGAGTGCGGCCGTAAGGTTCAGCTCTCCCACGCTGTGGTGCTCCGACCGCTCCTGGTCACGGTCGGCCGGCCGGTCAGGCGGCGGAGGACCACCTCGACGTCGTAGTCGTTGACGCTGGCCACGATCTTCGGACTCCAGTAGTCGTCGAAGCGTCCGAACTGCTCGTGAAGGTTCACCTTGCCCGCCAACGCGCTTCCTCCCTCGCTCTGACGTCAATGGGTCGTGCTTGCCCCACCAGGGTCGCTCACGCTGCTGCTGCCTATAGGTGCCGGACACGTCGTCCCGCGGACTGACGTGGGCTTCGCATCAGTGGTGGAGGCCGGCGAGGATGTCCGGGCCATGACGCTTCGAGTCCTCTACCTGATCTGGTGTCAGCTCCTCGGTTGGCTCGCACTGCTCGCCTGCGCTGGTATCGAGCCCTCGCAGCCGCCACTGGACCAAGCCGCACCGCCCATCCGGTCGGCCGTCGACATCCCCAGAGCTGCGCCGCCTGATCGTGCGGATGGCGACCAAGAACCCGACCTGGGGGATATCGACGTATCCACGGTGAACTCGTCCAGCTTGGCTGCCGGGTCGCGCCGAGCACCGCCTTGACAGGCTCCGGTGTTCGATGCATCGTTCACCGCACTATGAAGTCGCCGGCGCCCATGCGCGAACCCACCTACTACATCCTGGCCGCGCTGCTGGACGGCCCGATGCACGGCTGGGCGATCATCAAGCACGCCGCCGCAGCCTCCCACGGCCGGGTCACCCTGGCCGTCGGCACCCTCTACGGCGCCCTGGACCGCCTCGCCGACGAAGGCCGCGTCAGCGTCGACCGGGAGGAGACCGTCCAGGGCCGCACCCGCCGCTACTACCGCCTGACCGACCCCGGCCGCCAGGCCCTGCTCGCCGAGGCCGCCCGCCTGCACCACGCCGCCCGCGTGGTCACCGGGCGGCGGTCGGACCCTGCGGCGGGGCTGGCGTGAACCCGACCCTGCGGCGGCGCTCCCAGCGGCTGCTGGCCGCCTACCCCCGCGGCTGGCGCGCGGCCAACGCCGAGGTCGTGCTGGACACCCTGCTGGAGGCCGCCGGCGACCAGCGGCGCTGGCCGCCGCTGCGGGAGGCGGCCGCGTTGCTGCGGGGCGGCGTGCGCGCCCGCGTCCGCCAGGCGGCCCTGGACCCGCCGCGGCGGCGGGTGGTCCAGGGGCTGCAGCTGGGCGCCATGCTCCTGGCCATGAGCTTGCCGACCGCCGTGCTCTCCTGGGCCGTCCTGGTCGCCAAGGGGGACGCGGAATGGGCCCCTGGGCTGTCCCTCACGTTTGGGGTCGTGACCGCGGCGCTCCTGCTGGTGGTGGCCCTGGCCGCGGTGCGCGGACGGGTCCTGCTAGGCCTGGTCGTGATGGTCTTGAGCGTGCCGATCAACGTGGCGATGAAGCTGGCGCTCCAAGCCGCTGGGCAGGCCGACCTCGCGTACGGCCTGGCGGAGTTGGTGGCGGAGACCGTGCTCGGGGCGCTGCCCTTGATCGGGGTCCTCGGCGTGCTAGTCCAGACCGGCGACGCGCGCCGCCGCTCCTGGGCCTGGCTGCTGCTGCCCCTGGCACTGGGGCCGGCCCAGGCGATCGCGTTGCTGCACACAGGGACGATCGCCGAGGGCCTGACGCTGGTGCTGATGGTGGCGGCGCTGCTGGTTGCGGTGCTGACCGGCGAGATCCGACCCGCGGTCGCCCTGGCCGTCTACGGCCTGCCAAACCTGCTGATGATCCTCGACCAGACCGCGCGGGTCGGCACAGACCACGCCTGGACCTGGACGAGGCCCTCGACCGCCACGACCGGGGCGCTCGCCGTGGCGCTCGCCCTGACCGTCTGGGTCAGCGTCCGCGTACGCCAAAGGCACGCGCCCAGCGGGCCGCGCCCAGCGGACCGACCTCGCACCAAGACCTCGCAGAAGGATGCCTGACCGGGACCAAGGCTGCAGCCGACCCACCCGACGCCAGCACCCCTGCGGGGCACCCCGCACCACGCACGCGGGTGGGTTGCGGGTGCCCACGGCGGTGGCATCCGCGGCGTCTGATGAGGTGATGCTCGGTGAAAGGAGCAACGGTGCGGGTTGCCCAGGTGGACGCTGACAGATGGGTGTCCAGCACGGTTGGCGGCAGGCCGGCCGGGGTCGTGCGGGGAGCTCGGCTGCTGGCTGCGGTGGTGCTGCTCGGCATGGCGCTGCTGGTCGTGATCGTGATCGGGCAGGGCGTTGCGGCGGCCCGCGAGCAGCTCCCGAGCACCAAGGACGCCGCCCCCGGCGAGGATCAGCCTCGCAGCGGGCCGACGAGCGCGGTACTGGGGATCCCTGACCGACCCGGGCGGGACCCGCGCACCGACGCCTATGTCCAGGAGCTGCTGACGACCAGTCGGCTGCTGGCGGCGCCGGTGCTCCCGCCGCCAGGGGCGGGTACCCCGGCCACCGGGGCGGCCGCGGGGACGCTCCCGGCGGGTCCTGACCAGCAGCCGGGCACGCCTGCGTCGCAGAGCAGCGCCATCCTTTTCCAGTTGGGCTCCAGCGTGCCCGCAAAACCGGTCCGGGTCGCCGACCCGCCGACCGCCACCGACACCCGGGACGACCCACCCGACCTCGGGCAGGCGGACATCCCCGAGCGCCTGCGGCCACGGCCGGTGGGTCGGGACGCGGGCGACGACGACGCGCGCGCCGCCGCGGCCACGCGGCGGCCCGGCGGCGAACGCGCGGCTCCGGGCCGCCCCGCGGCCAAGGCCCCACCGGTGTGGCCAAGGCTCGTCCCGCAGGCCCCACCAGCGCCTCCGCCGCGCTGGAACGGCCCGCGCTCGGCCCTGCAGCAGTTCGGCACGATCGGCCCGCCGCAACCGGTCGACTATCGCAAGATCCTGGAGGACCCGGACGTGCTCGCCATGATCGTCGGCTGGGACCACCGCTCCAGAGAGGCGATCGCCGCGCTCATCGAGGCGCTACCAGAGCTCGTCCGCGTCCACGCGATCACCGACCTGGCGCTGGAGCACTCCCGCGACCTCGACAGCGTCGACACCGACCTCCTGCTGGACCTGCTCCTGTACCTGAACCAGGACTACGGGACGCAGCAGGACGAGGAAGACCTCATCATCCTGGCACAAGCACTCGGCGTGCGCGTCTGGGGCCTGAACCTTCCGCTCAGGGTGCTGGCGGAGTCCCACAGCTGGAAGGACCTCTGGGCCGAGAAGCACCGGGCGTTCTCCAACGCCGTCGTCGACCACCTGAACGCCAACATAGAGCGCGACCCGGACGGGAATCCGGGCAGGGTGCTCGTCCTGGTCGGCATGTACCACACGCTCCTCGATCCCTCGATGATGCCCCAGGCGGGCATCACATCCGACGCCTCCGTCGCCTCGACACCAAGCCTGCCGGGCAAGCTGGCTCGCGCGGGCGTCGGGGCGACGGTGGTCAACTTCCACACCGGCGATGTCGTCTACGAGGGCGGCGAGCACGCGCAGGTGGAAGCGCTGCGGCAGCAGCGCGGCGGTGCCCCGTTCGCGGTCGAGGTGTCAGGGCCCAAACGCCTCCAGAACTGGATCATCTCCCCGGGGCCACCGCCCTGGCTCCGGCCCGAGGCCATCCCCGATCCGATCGCCGCCGGACGCCCCCCCTGGATGACCCCGCCCGCCAAGACCGGACCCAGGCGCGTGCCCGGCGGCCCGGCGGCGCCAGGTGGCCGCCGTCCCACGCCGAAGGGCGGTCCCAAGCAGGCGCCCGTGAGCTCCCCACGCGACGCCGGCTGGCAACCGGCGCCCATGTCTGAGCGGGCGGCCTGGGCGCCGCCGGAGTCCGCGCCGAGCATGCCGAGGGACCGCCCCGACCCGTCCGCGAGCGCCACAGTCGGCCCCGACGCGCCCACCCCGGGGGACGCCGAGCCTGCCAGCACCACCGCCGCAGGCGGCCTCGCGCCGGACGCCACCCCCCCGCGTTACCGCGTCAGCCTCACACTCGAGGACGTCGGCAGGGGCACCCTCGCCCTCCCCGGTGAAGTCCCGGCGGCGTTCCGGGCCGCGAGCGCCGACGGCCCGGTGTACCAGCTCCCCGACGGCAGGCTCGGTCTGCTCCGTGCCGACGGGGTGTTCGTGCTGGAGGACGGCGGCAGCCTCACCGGCACTGGACAGGGCCCCGACCCCGGCGACCCCGGGGACGCCGGCACCAGCGCCGACACAGGCGCCGGCCGCCCGGACGACATCGCGGCCAGCCCGGACCCGGCCGGATGACGGCGCGGTGGGTGCGCTTCTCTCACCGCGAGTTGGCGAACCCCAGAGCAGGGACGATCTGCATCACCCTGGCCTCGGTCAGCCGCGGCGGGGTGAGCTTGGCGAGTCCGGCCCTATTGAGTTTTCCGAAGCTGGGTAGCAGTCAGCCGACGCTGACTTGTCGCCTTGACGTGCATCGTTGCCTCGGCGACCTACCACCCAACCTGCGAATACTTCAATAGTCTCAGCGCGCCCGAACGACGGCTGGGCGCGCCGAGGACGCGCCAGCGCCAGGCCACCGTCGGGAGCAACAACCGCTGGCGTCCAGCGCCTTGCGGCTCGGGCCACGCACAAGCTGCCGACCGTGCTGGGAGAGCGGCCGCGCACTGTAGGGGTTTCCCGGAAGCGACGGACCCCACGGATGCGGTCGGATGGGACTGCTGTCGTGGTGCGCCGGCTTGGAGGTCGCGCGCCGGGCCGATGCCTGGATGAGGGGGAGGCTGGGATGAGAAGAGTGCGCTGGCTCGCCGCCGCCGCAGTGTGTCTGGTCGCGCTCGCGGGGGCGCCGGCTCTGGCCGCGGCACCCACCACCACGCGGGTGAGCGTGAGCACCGCCGGGACCCAGGCCGATGACGACAGCCGGTTCCCGGCGGTCGACGCGACCGGCACGGTCATCGCGTTCGACTCGCACGCGACCAACCTGGTGCCCGGCGACGGCAACGGCCGGCTCGATGTGTTCGTCCGCGACCGGGGGCAGGCCACGACCGTGCGGGTCAGCGTCGCCACCGGCGGCGGCGACGCCAACGACATCAGCGCGCGGCCCACGATCGACGCCTCAGGCACGGTGGTCGCGTTCGAGTCGCCGGCGACCAACCTGATCGTCGGCGACACCAACAACGCCCAGGACGTCTTCGTGCGCGACCTGGCAGCCGGGACCACCCGCAGGGTGAGCCGCGGCCTGAACGGCGCGCAGCCCAACGGGGCCAGCGCCAACGCCGCGGTCAGCGCGGACGGCCGCTACGTGGCGTTCGGGTCGTTTGCCTCCAACCTGGTCGCCGGCGACACCAACAACGCCCAGGACGTGTTCGTCAGGGACCTCCAGACCACCGTGATCAGACGGGTCAGCGTCGACGCCGGCGGCCGCCAGGGCAACGGGGCAAGCGGGCAACCCTCGATCAGCGCCCGTGGCACGCTCGTGGCGTTCAACTCCCACGCGACCAACCTGGTGCCCGGCGACACCAACGCCCGGCAGGACGTGTTCGTCCACGACACCACCAGTGGCACCACCACCCGGGTCAGCGTCACCAGCACCGGCCGGGAGGGCAACGGCCACAGCTTCACTCCCTCGATCGCCGGGGACGGCAGCCACGTCGCGTTCGCCTCGGAGGCGACCAACCTGGTGCCCGGCGACACCAACGGCTCGCAGGACGTGTTCGTCCACCCCCTGCCGGCCGGCGCGACCGAGCGGGTCAGCGTCAGCAGCAACGGTGTGGAGGGCAACGGTCCCAGCGGCAGCCCGTCGATGAGCTCGGCGAGCCCGAGCCCGCCGTCGGGTCAGAGGACCTACGTCGCGTTCGTGTCGACGGCGAGCAACCTGGTCCCCAGCGACACCAACTTGGTCGGCGACATCTTCCGGCGCGAGCGCCTCGTCGGGGGGTTCGGCGTGACCACAGGGACCACGCGCTGGAGCCTGGCGCAGGACGGGTCCCAGTCGTTCGGGCTCGGCAGCGGCCAGCCGGCGATCACCCCCTCCGGCCAGCACATCGCATTCGTCTCCGAGGCGCTCAACCTGGTGCCCGGCGACACCAACAGCGACCAGGACGTCTTCGTCCGCGGCCCGTAGCGCGGGTGCTCGCCCACAGACCGCGGTCCTGCTCAGACCGAGATCCGCGAGGCGAGATCTGCGAGGGGCGGTCCATACCCGCTGGAACTCCTGTGCCACCCCAACTGCTGCCACCCCCGAGCGGCCCGTGGCTGCCTGGCGGGCCAGATGCGGGCGCATGACCTCCAGCTTGTTGTCGTGCTTGGCAAAGGTCACCCAGGGAAGGTCGCCAGCGTCGGCGAACGCGCGCACGGCTCGGCGGAATCGGTCACCCAACTGCTTGAACAATGCCGGGGAGGGAAACGGAAAGCCCAGGTGCCGGGTGAGGAACGCGGCGACCTGTGCGCTGGTCTGCAGGGTGGGGACGTAGGCGTTGAGATAGATCCGGTCAAGGCATTCGATGTCCAACGCCACGTGTCCGTCGAGCACGTCATTGACCGTCACGACCCGCATCCCCCATCCCACCCTCCACACCCCAAGGATCAAGGGGCGTGAGGATGCACCAACCTCGCAGCAGCCTTCCAGCCGGGACGGCAGTGTTGCATCTGGTCAATACGCGGCATGCTGCAGCGGCGAACTGATCAGGTATCAGATCGCCAAGGCCAGCTCGTCGATCAGGACCGGATCGCCGGTGGACGCGAGCCAGCGGCACATCGGAGCCTCCCCGCTTCGCCGGCCCGCGCGGCCGACTGCCGCTCCGGGCTCCTCGCCAGTCCATCCCATTAGGAGGATGTGGAGGAACCGGGCCGGCGGTCAACTGCTCATGTTGGCTCGCGGGCCTGATCGGCGACGCGGTTGCCGCCCGCCGCTGCCCTGGTTCCCAAGGAGGCCTGACCAGATGACGTCTACCGACCACGCAACAGGTCCAACGACACCGGCCGACGGGTCGCTGACGCGCGACCTGGACGCCCTCGCTCGGGAGTACGGCAACCGCTTCCTGCTCGAGCCCGCGCCCGACCATCGGCTGCCCAAGCAGGGGATGCGCGCGGTCGACGCCATGCGCCTGCTCGGAGAGGAGCTCGTGCTCGACGGCATCCCCATGCGCAACCTGGCTACGTTCGTGACCACCTGGATGGAACCCGAAGCGCAGCGCATCATCGCCGACAATCTCCATCGCAACTACATCGACCACGCCGAGTACCCCCAGACGGCGGAGATCGAGCAACGCTGTATCCGGATGCTGGCCGACCTCTTCCATGCGCCCGGGGAGACCACCGGGACGCGCACCCAGGGCTCGTCCGAGGCCATCATGCTTGGCGCGCTGTCGCTGAAGTGGAAGTGGCGCGCACGGCGGGAGGCGGCCGGCCAGGACACCACCCGCCCGAATCTCGTGTTCGGCGGGGACGTGCACGTGGTGTGGGAGAAGTTCTGCCGCTACTTCGACGTCGAGCCGCGCATCATCCCGCTCCAGCCCGACAAGTACGTGATCGGCCCCCAGGACGTGCAGCCGCACGTGGACGAGAACACGATCGGTGTCGCCGCGGTCCTGGGCACGACATTCACCGGCCACGCCGACGACATCGTCGGGATCAACAACCTCCTCCAGAGCCTCAAGGAGGAGCGCGGCCTGGACGTGCCCATGCACGTCGATGCGGCCAGTGGCGGCTTCGTCTGGCCGTTCCTGTACCCCGACACCGAGTGGGACTTCCGGCTGCCGCAGGTGCGCTCGATCAACGTCTCCGGCCACAAGTTCGGCCTGGTGTACCCGGGGATCGGATGGCTGGTGTTCCGCGAGAAGAGCGACCTGCCCGAGGACCTCGTGTTCTATGAGAACTACCTGGGAAAGCGCGACGCCACCTTCACCCTGAACTTCTCCACCGGCGCCTCGATGGTGCTGGCCCAGTACTACAACCTCGTCCGCCTCGGCCACGACGGCTACCGCTACGTCATGGAAACCATGAAGGCCAACGCGCGCCAGCTGGCGCAACGGATCGCTGCCATCGGTGACTTCCGGCTCATCGGATCCGAGGACGACGAGCAGCTTCCACTGGTGGCCTTCCAGCTCGACGGCGACCACAACTACGACGAGTTCGACGTGGCGTCGCAGCTGGCCGCCGAGCGTGGCTGGATGGTCCCCGCCTACACGCTCCCGCCCCACGCCGACCACATCAAGATCATGCGGGCGCTGGTGAAGCTGACCCTCGGGCAGTCGCTGGTCGACAAGCTGGCCGACGACATCGCGGTGGCCTGCAACGTGCTGGCCGAGAAGGGCGGTCTGCACCCGCACGACCGCAAGCGGGTCAAGTCCGGCACCGGGTACTGACCGGAAAATTCACGGTGACCGGGCAGGCGGTAGCATCCGGGCGGAGTCCGGATCCGATGGCGTGATGTGGGGAGCAGGTGGGCTGACCAGGGAGCGGTCGAGTCAAGCGGCAGGTTCGAGCGTGTTCGAACAGCGCACCAGGTGTGTCCCCTCGCCCAGCGGGGCGAGCAGGTAGCTGATGGTCGCGGTGAAGGGCCCGATCTCGCCGTGGACCTCCAGCCGGCTGGTCGGCTGGAAGACCGTCACCTGGAAGCCTTCCTCACTCTGCGTGGCAGGGAACGGATCTGGCGGTAGGTGGTCCCGACCCCGACCGGTCCAGGCGAGGTCTTCTTGGTCTGCAAGATCGCGTTGTTCCACCTGGGGACGTTCTCGAAGTCGGCGAGGAACTCGAAGACGTCCTCGGCGGGGTCTGTGGATCGTGATCGTGTTCTGGAAGGTGGCCATGGTTGCCTCCACCGTCAGCTCGCCAGCAGCCGCTGGGCCGCGGTTGGGTCGTGGGCGGGGAGGATGACCAGACCGGGCATCCGTTGCTTCAGCGCCAGCACCCGCCGGCTGGTCTGCAGGAGTCGGCGTCGGGAGCCGACCCCGGGGAGGTGGCGGCGTTCCAGCTGTGCAGCCTCGTAGGTGAGGTCGCCCACCAGCAGCAGCGGTGACCGCCTGCGGCGTCGGATGAGCAACGACAGCGAGCCGGCCGTGTGTCCGGGAGTCGGGAGCAGGACCAGCGAGCCGTCGCCCATGACGTCCAACGACTCGCTGAACGGCGCCAGGGCCCGGTCGTTGGTCGGCTCGAAGCCGACCTGCTGCCACGTCAGTCCCGGAAGCTGGATGTGGCGGCGCAGAAAGCCGCGGGCCTCGGGCGCCGGCCTCGACAGCTCCACCCATTCGGCCTCGGCGACCAGCAGGTCGGCGCCTGGCAGCTCGGGAAGCCCGCCTATGTGATCCTCGTGCAGGTGGGACAGGATCGCCGTGTCGACCTCGGCCGGTGCGTACCCCAGCGTGGCCAGCCGGGCGGTGAGCGTCTCCTCCTCGCCGATGTGGAACCGGGCCAGGCGACCGTAGAGCATGCCCGTGAACCCGCCGGGGAAATAGGTGTCGTCGGTGACCGAGGCGCGGTCCTGTCCGGTGTCAAACAGCAGCAGCCCCTTGGCGTGCTCGATGACGTAGGCGTTGATCGGCCGTGGCGGCAACCACTTCCGCGAGGTCAGCAGCCACCAGTACAGCGGCTTGCTGGTGCCAAAGGCGTGCTCGGGGTGGATCTGGACGGTTCCCGTGCTGACCACCGACACCGCCTTGACCGGGTCTGGAGTGCTGCGCTTGGCACCGGACACAGTGACGGCAGCGTTCATGGCGGTTCTCCTTGAGGTTTCTGACATCGGTCGAGCAGGCTGACGCGGCCAGCGTGCCGCCAAGGCCGGGGATTGTCAGTGACTTGCGTCGCGAAGTTGCGTGACCGAAGTCACGTGGCCGTGGAGCTCCAGGATTCGCGGTGCAGTCGCGCCGGGTCGAAAATCACCACGCTGTCCGGAGCAGTCGCCACCAGCCCGGCCACGCGGAGCTCACGCAGAGCGCGGGCCACGACCTCCCGCACCGACCCGACTGCATCGGCGAGCTCCTGCTGCGACACCTGGGCCACCAGCCGACCCTGCGGGCGCTGCTGGGTGGACGCCAGATCCAGCAGGTGCGCGGCCACCCGCTGCTTCACCGAGCCGAACGCGTTGATCGCGGCCTGCTGCAGGGTGTCGTACAGCCGCCGGTTCAGCTCTTCGGCCACCGCCCAGGCCACGCGAGCATCCTGCCGTGCCGCCATCGTCAGGGTCCGAGCATCGATCCGGAACAGGCTGGAAGGTGCAAGCGCCTGGACGGCGACGTTGACCGGCCCCCCGACCAGGACCGCGATCCCCAGCACGTCAGCATTCCGCGCGTAGCGGACCGTGACCTGGCGGCCCTCAGAAGAGGTCAGGTAGACCCGCAGCAACCCTGCAACCACCAGTGCCGCCCTTGGCGGTGCACCCTCCCGGTAGACGGTGGTACCCGCCGGGTACTCGGTGCGTTCTCCCTCCACGAGCAGCTCACCGACGAGCTCGGAGGGCAGCTTGCCGAGGAAGCTGCCCGCCATGGCGTCCGCGACGTCGGGGTCGGCCACCGTCCACAGGTCCTGAGCAGCGGGATCGCTCCCGCGGTTGGCAAGGCGCCCAGTCTACTGGGCCAGTGGCCACAGGCCCGCAGCTGGCCGTGATGGCTGGAGAGCGGCCCGCGTCCAGACCGCGCAGCTCGCGACCTGCCCCAGCACAGCTCTCTGGCATGTCACCGAACGAGCGAAGTTCTGTAAGACCGCAGGTGGGTGGCTGTTCTTGGGCCGTGGCCGACTCACATGCTACGAACGTCTCAGCTCCAGCACCGGGATGGTTCGTATGCCAGCTGTCCGCTGCGCGTAGGTCGCGAAACCGGGATACCGCCGGGCCTGCTCGGAGTAGACACGATCCCGCGCGTCGCCGGTCAGCTCGTGGACGGTCACACGGTAGGTATCGGTTCCTCTTTCGATGGCGCCTTCGCCTGCAGCGATGAGGTTGTGGTACCAGTCCGGATTGGACGGCGCGCCAGCCTTGGTCGCGAACACATAGATCGTGTCCTCGCCGCTGGCGTCGGGCAGGTACATGGTCGGATTGACATACTCGCGCCCGGTCTTGCGACCGCGGTGATGTACGAGGACGAGCGGTGCACCTTCGAAACGACCGCCGACTCGACCCTGGTTCGCGCGAAACTCAGCGATGATCTTCTCGTTCCAGTCATTCGCCGCGGCCATGTCCGGCTCCTCGCTCTGCCCTAGTTGGCTCATGCATCCGGCTGCCCAGGCCGGCCGAACCGGCAGACCATCCCTGCGTTGCCGACCGGTGAGGAAACCCGACCGGGTGCCTTCCCTGAACCATCGTCAGGGAACGATCTCATGGTGAACGACATCGGTTCGCGCAGCCCCAACTCACGATGGGGGTGATGTCCTCCTCGGCCGCGCTCGGGTCGGCGGACGGCTCCAGTTTCTCCCCACCCACGACCAGGACGCCTTGGTGCCGGTCCGGCCCTCTGCCGACCCTGCGGACCTCCAGGTGCGCGGGCAGGTTGGTGGGCTCTGGCTGCCAGCTGACCAGCCCCGCGACCAGCTCCTCCTCCAGCAGCGTCCGCAGCAGCAGCGGCCCGAAGGCGAGCGCACGGGCCTCGGCGACCGGCCGGGCCACGCAGTCGGTCGTGGACACGAAGTACACGCTCGGCGAGCCGAGCGCGTTGCGCTCAGCCGGGTGCCACACCAGGCGGTTGTCGCCGAACGCGATCGCCGACCTGATCGCGCCCGACCCCAGGCCCGCGGCGCGCAGCTGGTCGAGGAACACCCGGTTGTCCTCGGGGGCTTCCAGGAGGCAACCCTGGTTCCAGGTGTCGGTGTCTGTCCACTGAAACCCGAAGGAGTAGCTGCCGTCTCCGGCGCTGGCCTCGCCCCACCAGATGCCGGCGGACCGCCGCGCGCTGGTCAGGGCCGTCGAGGATGGCTTGCCAGCACACCTGGGCCTGCTCGCGAACACGCGCCCACCCGTCGCCGCCGATGCTCCACTCCACTGAGATCGATACGGATTGAGACCGATACGGATACTGCACAAGCAAGGCTAGCAGCCGGCTGTGACGAGCATCTCGCTCGACCGCATCGTGAAGTGGGCAACGTTCGCCCTGTTCGACAGGGCGTATCCTTTCAACGCCTGAAGACCTGGAAACCCTCACGCGATCCCGCCTTCGAGGCCAAGACGAACCGCATCCTGCACCTGTACGGGCTGATGGACGGCACCGTCGACGTCCAGCCCGGCGACCCCGACGTGGTCGTGTGCGTGGACGAGTTCGGCCCGCTCAACCTCCAGCCCCACCCTGGCCAGCAGTGGGCCGCTACAGCCCGCATCTGAGCACCAAGGACGACCCTCGGGTGGGCGCCTGGGCCGCATCGTCAAACGGGCAAACGTTGCCTGACGGCACTTTGTTCACAATAGGGACCTGTGTCACCTGTCACGTCAGAGGCCTTGATGACGACGGCCACCAGCCGGCACGCAGTCACCGCGTACTGGGCGACGCACCTGGGCTGCCTCCCCGCCCAGCTCTCCCGGGCAGGCACCACGGTCGTCCGCAACGGCCCCGACCTCGCTGACCATCGTGGCGCCACCGTTGTCCACCACCCTCCGGCCTGCGTCGTGGCTGTCCCACATGACTGGTACGAACCGATCACGCTCAGCCTCGCACGCCGACCAGCAGCGACGGTGTTCGACCCTGAGCTGCTGCGGCAGGTCTTCGGGTCCGCGGTCGACCGCATCGTGGGCCCGGCCTGGCTGGGCTACGCCGACACCAGCGACTTTCGCCCAGCACCCACGCGGGGGACACGCCGGTTGACTGGCCAGGACCTGCCCGCGCTGGGCAGGCTGGCCGCCGCCTGCCAGCCCACGGCGTGGGACCACAGCGGTCTCGACCCCCGCCGTCCGCCGATCTATGGCTGCTATGCCGGGTCGACCCTGGCTGCTGCCGGGACCCTGCAGCCGTGGGGCGAGCGGCTGCTGCACGTGGGCATCGTGACCCATCCCGCGCACCGCGGCCGTGGCTACGGCAAGGCCGTGGTCAGCGCGATGACCGCTGATGGCCTGGCCACAGGCGGCGTGGTGCAGTACCGCACCTTGGACGCCAACCTCCCCTCGGTGGCGATCGCCCACAAGCTCGGTTTCCAGCGCTTCGCCAGGACCCTGGCTGTCCGGCTCATCGCGCCGGAATGAACCGGCGGTTCCCCAGCGCTGGCTTCCGCTCGGCGTGCAGAGCAACTGGTTTGCCCTTCTCGGCGATCTGGGCGCGCAGGCCCCGGCCGGCCAGCTCGCTGCGGGTCGTGGCGCTGTCATAACCCCATCACCACCAGTTACACCGTTCGCTTGACACTCCCGGTTCGTGGGCTCGCCGTCCATACGATCCCCTCCGGTGTCAGCGGGTGTCCACCTCGATGGTGACCGGGACGCCGTTGGTGATGACGTCGTAGACCGCCGAGCGGGCCCGCGACTGCTCCACCAGCTCGCGCAGCTTCTCGGCTGGAGCGTCGCCCTTGACGGTGAAGCGCACGGTGATCCGCTGGTAGCCGTTGCGCACCTCAGGGTCCAGGCCGAGGATGCCGTTGAGGTCGATGTCGCCGGTGACCGTGGAGCGGACCTCGGTGAGCTTGACCCGCCGGGCGGCGGCGATGTTGGCCAGGCCAGCGGTGAGGCAGGCGGCCAGCGCGTGCAGCACGAACTCGACGGGGGTCGGTCCGTGGTCCTGGCCGACCAGGACGGCGGGGTGGTCGGCGTCGAAGACAAAGGTCCGCTCGTGGGTGCGCTCGGCTCCGACCCCGAAGTAGTCGGCGATGGTGCCGCGGTTGTGGGTGCCGCTGACCCACTGGTTGTGGGCGCGGAACTGGAACTTGGCTGCCTCGGGCGCCTGCTTGACCGCGTCGAGGGTGGCGAACAGGGTCGCGGTGTCCACGCCGTTGCGCATCGAGTCGTCGACTTGGGCGGCGGTGTCGGTGGTGGTCATCCTGGTGTGCCTCCTTGCCGAAGGTTGTCTGCTGGTGGCTGGAATCCTCGCGGTGCCACCGACAGGGTGGCGCGCTTGGGAGTGCAGCGGTCTTTGACCCGCACGTAGTAGTTGTGCGTGGCGGCGGTGCGGCGAGCGCTGGACTTGGCCGCCTCAAGACCGCGGCACCTCGCGGGTGGCCGGCGCGATCTGCCCCCGCCGAGCCTCACCGGTCTCCTGGCCGACCCAGTCGTAGGTGATCTGCCGGCGATGCACGTCAACGCTCCTCCGATCATCACGGGACCTCCTTCGAGCTCCGGCACCAGATGGCCCAGCGCATCACCTGTGCTTGAGCCGGAGGAGGTCCCTGCACATGTCATCTTTCGTGTCCGTGGTGGCTGGTCAGGCGGTCTGAAGCACGCGCTCGCCCGGGGTCGGCCGGGCGGCCAGCGCCGCCGCCTCCTTGTCGATGGCGGCGCCCAGTTGCTTCTGCAGCTCGGTGAACGCCGGTACCGCCGGGTAGGCCGCAAGCTGGCAGGTGATCTCGAAGATCTCCCGCAGCGCCCGCTCGCGCTCCTGCTGGTAGCCCGAGAGCTCGGTGGCATCCTCGGCGCTGGCGCCGAGCGCGTGGTCGAGGGCGGCCGCCAGCAGTTCGGCATCGCGGAACGCGTCACTGATGCCGTAGGCGGTGACCGCGTCGCGGTAGTAGCCGGCGTCCCCGACCAGGGCCCAGCCTGGGCCGAACGCCTGGCGCAGCTGGTTGGGCTGCCGGAGCATGCCCCGCACCGGCGAGGTCTGGCGGGCGTGACGCAGCCGTTCGACCAGCTGCGGGGCCACGCGCGCCAGCAGCTCGCCGAACGCCTCCACGCGTGATCCGGTTCGGCGGCGGGCCGCCCTGGCGTCGGCGGAGGGGCCGCAGACCCAGATGCACGCCTGCCCGTCGTGGGTTGGGAAGACCCCGGCGAACGAACGCGGCGCGACGAAGAACTCGAAGCCGGCCCACCCACCGTCGGCGTAGTAGGCGTACTGGGCCGCGCCCCCAGCCGGGCGGGCCTCGATCATCGCGGCGCCGACCGAGCGGGCGACCCGCGATCGCAGGCCATCGGCGCCGATGACCCAGCGGGCGTCGAGTTCGACCGGGGCACCACCGCGATCGTGGGCGTCCACGCCCACCACCCGGCCACTTGCGTCCCGTCGCACACCGGTCACGGTGACGCCGGGCCGCAGATCGGCGCCCGCGCGTTCCGCGGCAGTCGCCAGGATGGTGTCCAGCACGTACCGGCGGGGCGCCACGACCAGGTCGACCCCGGCCTTGTGCTTGATCGTCCGGCGCAGCGACTCACCACCGGCATTGAAGGTGACCTGCCTGACGGCCGGCGCGCCGCTGTCCAGGACCTCGTCGAGCAGGCCCCAGCGGCGTAGCTGGACGACGCCGCTGCGCGCGATCGAGTGCGTCGAGAGGGTGTCGCTGGGGAACGACGCCTGGTCCACGACCACCACGTCATGCCCGAGACGGGCCAGCAGCATCGCGGTGGCCGCTCCGGCCACCCGTGCGCCCACGATGACGACGTCGTGACGGCTGCGGTTGGGGCTCTGCATGACTGGCCATCTGCCTCTCTGCGACGTACCTGATATCGGTCGATATACCGGTCGATCGACCGAGCAAATGTGGGTCTCGCGAGGATGGTGGCGGCGCGGGGGACGCGGCACGTCGGGCGGGCTACCTCATCCTGGCGGCCGCCCTGCCGTATCTCGGCGGCCCGGTACCTTAGCGGGCAACTTCCGGGCGTGCGGGGGCGACGGCATACTGCTGGGATGACAGCTTGGCCACGTGGTGCCTTCGTCGGCCGCCTCGGTGAGCTCGAGCGGCTCGAGGAGGGGGTGCGGCAGGCAGCGGCGGGCCGGGGCGGGACGATCCTGCTGGCCGGCGACGCGGGGATCGGCAAGACGCGGCTGGTGAGCGAGCTCGGTGTCCGGGCACGGGCCGCGGGAGCGCAGCCGCTGCTGGGGCGGTGCATCGACCTGGTCGGTGCCGAGGTGCCGTACCTGCCGGTCGCCGAGGCGGTCCGCCCTCTGCTGGCCCGCGAGGACGTCCGCGGGCTGCTGCGGTCGGCGCGGGAGCTGCGGTGGCTCCTGCCGGAGGCCGTCGTGGACGAGGAGCGCCCACGGCGCGACGGCCCGGCGCGGTCGCAGCTAGGGCTGCTCGAGGAGCTGCTCGCGCTCCTGGAAGCGGCCGCCGGCACCGCCCCCGTCGTGCTGGTCCTCGAGGACCTGCACTGGGCGGACCGCTCCACGCTCGACCTGGTCGCCTTCCTCGCCCGCAACGTCGGCGAGCAGCGGATGCTGCTGCTCGGGACCTATCGCGGCGACGAGCTGTCGGCCGGGCACCCGCTGCGCAGGCTCGTGACGGGCCTGCTCCGCGCCGGTGTGGCGACGCGGCTGGAGCTGGGGCCGCTGGGCCGCGAGGAGTTGGAGGCCCTGCTGCTCTTCTGCAGCGGACAGCTGCTCCCGCCCGCGCTGCGGGAGGCGATCGTCACCCGCTCAGAGGGCAACCCGTTCTTCGCCGAGGAGCTGCTGGCGGCCGCCGGCAAGGGTGGCGCGGACCTGCCGCACCTCCTGCGGGACCTGCTGCTCCAGCGCGTCGCACAGCTGGACCACGAGACCCTGGGCATGCTGCGTGTCGCCGCCGCCGCTGGCCGGGACGTGCCGTATCCGCTCCTGCGGGCTGTGGTCGATGCGCCAGAGGGCGAGCTGCGCCAGTCGTTGCGCCGCGCCGTGGAGCATGGCGTGCTCGTCGGGGACCAGGCGGCCGGCACCTTCCGGTTCCGCCACGCGCTGGTGGCGGAGGCGATCTACGGGACACTGCTGCCAGGCGAGCGCGAGGAGCTGCATGCGCGGCTGGCCGTGGAGCTGGTGGGCTCGCCGCATCGGGTGATGGCCGAGCTTGCCCAGCACTGGGCCGCGGCGCAGCGCGCGCCGGAGGCGCTGGCCGCATCGGTCGCTGCCGGACGCGAGGCGGAAGCCGTCTTCGGGCTGGCCGAGGCGGTCCAGCATCTGGAGCGGGCGCTTGAGCTCTGGGACCTTGTTCCCGAGGCTGCCGAGCTCGCCGGGCTCGATCTGGCGGCACTGCTGGAGTGGACGGCCGAGGTGGCCGATCAGACCGGCGCTGGGCCCAGGGCCGTGGAGCTGATACGACGCGCCATCGCGCTGGGTGCCGGCGACCCGGCGCGGGCGGCGCTGCTCCACGAGCGTCTCGGCCGCTTCCTGCTCGGATCGGGAAGCTACGAGGCCGCGCTGGCGGCCTTCAGGACGGCGGTTGAGCTGGTTCCCGCCGAGCCGGTCACCTCCGAGCGCGCGCACGTGCTGGCGGCGCTCGGCCATGCGTTGATGCTCGGCTGGCGCCACGACGAGTCACGCGAGGTCTGCGAGCGGGCACTCGAGCTCGCGCGTGAGATCGGCGCGCGACGGTCGGCGTTCAGGGCGCTGGCGGTCCTCGGGGTGGACCTTGCCTACCTGGGCCGCGGCGAGGAAGGGCTCGGCTGCCTGTGGGAGGCGCTCCACCTGGCCGAGGACCTCGGCGTCCCCGAGGATGTGGGTCGGGCGTACACCCTGCTCACCGACGTGCTCACGATGCTGGGACGTCCGCGCGAGTCCGTGCAGGTGGCCGCCACCGGGATCGCGCTGGCCCGCAGGTACGGGCGCGAGCACGGCAGGAACATGCCGCTGGCTGTCAATCTCATGGAGGCGTTGTTCGACCTCGGCGAGTGGGACGAGGCCGACCAGGTCGGTGCCGCCGCGATCCGCGCCGGGGGCGCCCCCTGGCCCCATCAGCGGCTGGTCGCGCGGGCGGTGCTGGACATCGGCCGCGGTGACTACGACCGGGCGCGGGTGGGCCTCCAGGCCGCGCTCGCGACCGTCCACGACGACAAGCGCGGCCTGGCGGCTTTCGACATCACCCGCGCCGAGCTGGCCCTGTGGGAACGACGGTGGGACGACGCCGAGCACGCCGTCGCCGAGGGCCTGCGGCGCCTGCCCAGGCGGGAGGCCGCGCTCCTGCGGGTACGGCTGTGCGTCCAGGGATTGCGCGCTCACGCCGAACTGGCGGCGCTGGCCCGCGCGCGCCGTGACGGCACTGCGGTCACCGACCGGCTCCAGCGGGCGCGGCGGCTTCTCGGCGAGGCGCGCGAGGCGGCGAGCGGGGCGGCGGCGGTGACCCCGACCGCCGCGGCGTGGCGGGCGATCGCCGAGGCCGAAAACGACCGCGCCCGGGAGCGTCCCAAGCCGCGATCGTGGGAGGAGGCGGCCGCCGCGTGGGCGGCCCTCCAGCGCCCGCCGATCGTCGCCTACTGCCGCTGGCGTCAGGCCGAGGCCCTGGTCGCCGCCGGCGCTCCGGCGGCTGACGCCGCCCTTGCGGCCCGGGATGCCCTCGCCGTCGCGCGACAGCTGCGCGCGCGGCCGCTCCAGGAGGAGATCGAGCGGCTCGCGCGGCGTGCGCGGTTGGACCTCGCACCGCCGGCACCCCCAGCCGGCCGAAGTTCCGGGCTGGCGGACGTACTGGGCCTGACGCCCCGCGAGGCCGAGGTCCTCGACCTCGTCGCCCAGGGCTACAGCAACGGCCAGATCGCCGCCGCGCTGGTGATCAGCGTCAAGACCGCCAGCGTCCACGTCTCCCACATCCTCGCCAAGCTCCAGGTCCAGAACCGGGTCGAAGCCGCCGCCGTCGCGCACCGGCTCGACCCGTCGACCGCCACCCCGCCGGGCGGACCACCAGGCTGACAGGTCCCGCCCGCGACTGGCCCGACCCGCCGCGGGACGGGCCGCCGATCGCCGCGCGGCTCAGGCGGAGCGGGACCCGACGACGGTGAACGTGTCCTGGAGGCCGCCGCGTGGGAGCTGAGCCGCAGGTTCGGCAACGCGAAGGTGGCGGTAGACGAGCCGTCCAACAGCCACCAGTGCTGCCCATCCGCTGGCGGCGGGTCCGACAAGCGCCCTGATCCAGGGCTACTCGAAGACCCGCTCGACCACGTCGGCCTGCTCGTCAGTGCTGGCGCGGAAAGCCGCTCGGCGGTTCCCCAGGCGACCTCCTCGACCAGCGCCGAGTTCGGCCTGTACCGCACGCGACGCTCCAGGGCTACCGCGACCCAGTGCTCGCCTGACGCAGGCAGCTCCCGACGCGTCACCGCCGTCCAGGCACTTCGCGCAGGTCTTCAGCAGCACCTCGATCGAGTGCCCGGCCCACGCCGCGAGCGGGGTCGACGGCGCTCCCCCGTTGCGCCACGTGGACCGTCGCGTGGCGCGACCAGCCCGGCCACGGCACTCCCGGGGCCCCGGTCAGTCCAGCCGGACCACCACGCCGCGGTCGCCGGTCAGGTCCAAGCCGCCGTCGACATGCTCACCGTCGCGGTCCGGGGTCGTGGCCAGCTCGACCCGGCCGCGCACGGCGAGGTCCAGGCGCCCGGCGCCCGGGCCGAGGTTCAGAGCCACCAGCCAGCGCCCGTCGTCGCCGGTACGCAGGTAGGCGAGCACGTCGCCGTCAGCCCGGACCGGCTCGTAGGCGCCCGTGGACAGGGCTGGGCTGTCGTGGCGCAGGGCGAGCAGGCGGCGATGCAGCGTCAGCATCGAGCCGGGGTCGTCGCGCTGGACGGCCACGTTCACGGCCGGATCCCCGAGCGGCAGCCACGGCGTCCCGGTCGTGAACCCAGCCCCGGGGCCGTCGTCCCAACGCATCGGGGACCGCTCCGGGTCGCGCCCGCGGCCGGGGATCATCCCCGCGATCGGGTCTCTGACCTGGTCGGGGGCGACGGGCACGTTGGTCATGCCGATCTCGTCGCCGTAGTACAGGACCGGGGTGCCGGGCAGGGTGAGCAGCATCATCGCGGCCACCCGGGCCTGGGCCGGGCCGCGCCGGGAGGCCACCCGCGGGGTGTCGTGGTTGCCGAGCACCCAGTTCGGCCACCCCCGGGGGGGTAGCACCGCCAGGTAGCGGTCGACGAACGCGGCGATCCCGCGCGCGTTCCAATCCGCCTCCAGCAGCTCGAAGTTGAACGGGACCTGGATCCCGTCACCGTCGGAGCCGTAGTAGCCGGCAAGGGCCTCGATCGGCACGACCAGCTCGGCCAGCAGGACCTTGTCGGCGCCGTACTCGTCCACGACCTTGCGGATCCGCCTGGCCAGCTCGCGGGTCTCGGGCTGGTCGTGGGTGTATGTGAAGTGTTGGCGCAGGTAGGGCCAGTCGCCCTGGCGGAAGTCGGGGTTGACCAGGTTGTCTCGCAGCTGGTCGTCCTCGACCAGCAGCGAGAGCACGTCGACCCGGAACCCGTCCACCCCGCGCTCCAGCCAGAACCGCAGCGAGTCGAACATGGCCGACTGGACCTCGGGGTTGCGCCAGTTGAGGTCGGGCTGGGCGTCAAGGAAGAAACGGTAGTAGTACTGGCCGGTCGCCTCGTCCCAGCACCAGGCGCTCTGGCCCGCGTACCCGACCCAGTTGGTCGGCGGGCCGCCGTCCGGGGCAGGGTCGCGCCAGACATACCAGTCGCGCTTGGGGTCGTCGCGGCCCGAGCGCGACGCCAGGAACCAGGGGTGCTGGTCGGAGGTGTGGTTGGGGACCCAGTCCAGCAGCACCCGCAGCCCGCGCTCGTGCGCGGCCGCGATCAGCCGGTCCATGTCCGCCATGGTCCCGAACAGGGGGTCGATCGCGGTGTAGTCGGCCACGTCGTAGCCGAGGTCGGCGCCGGGCGACGGGTACACCGGCGAGATCCAGACCGCGTCCACCCCGAGCCAGGTGAGATGGTCCAGCCGGGCCAGGATGCCGGACAGGTCGCCGACCCCGTCGCCGTCGCTGTCCATCCAGGAGCGGGCATAGATCTGGTAGATCACCCCCCGCTGCCACCAGGGCGGCTGCTCCATCCGTCTCCCTTCGGTCGTCCCCGGGCCAGGCAAGGATTGCAGATGCCCTGCCCGCCCGGTGGCGAAGGACAGCACCACGATCGGGATCGTCAGCAGCACCGAGCCGGCCATCAGGATCGTCTTGGGATCTCGATGCCCGCGTCCAGCTGCGACAGGCCCAGCAAGACCGTCCACGCGGCGCGTGCTCCACCAGGAGCAGCGGCGCGAAGGCGTCCCTGCGAGGGGAGACAGGCTTGGCGGGTCGCGTGACGCAAGCGCGCCCCACCGACGACTTCGGCTCCCATAGACGGCCTCACCGATGGTCACGAACGTGACAGTGAGAATCTGGCCTTCGAGCCGCGCGAGCGACCCTGACGGCAAGCGCCGCTCGAAGAGCTTGGACGCAGCGTCCGTGTCCAGAACCAGGATCGACAAGCTCAGTCCCGACGCCGCGCGGCGTAGATGTCCGCCAGCAAGGCGTCCGGCTCCGCCTCAGACTCCCAAGGCGCATCCCCCCGGGGGGCCGCACGTCCAGATCCAGGAGCGGTTCTCCAGAGCTGGCGGCCGTGGTCGGCGGCGTGGTCACCGACCGTACCGCCGGCTGCGCGCCGGCGGCGGTCGGTGGCTGCGGGTGCGAACAGCCAGCCAGCGCGACCGCGCCGGTGACCAGGAGCACGCAGGCCAGCGCGCCGAGCCGGCAGCGGGCCGCACGTCCCGGGCCGTCGCCGATCCCGGGCAGGCAGGATCGACCACGGCTACCGGCTGGGGCGCCCACGGCAAGACGGCGCGCGCATCGGCTCGGCCGCACGGGTGTGGACGTGGCGCTCGCCATCGACGCAGCCGACCACGCGTTCTGCTCAGCTGTCCGCGGAGGACCCTTCCGCACGGTCGGCTACTCGACCGCCGTGTCAAGCCTCCGGGAGCACTCGGCGTGACCGTCGCCGGTAGTGGGCGCGCCGGGCGCGCTACTGGTGGTGGCGCCACCCCCCACGACCAGGCAAGGATTCGCGCCGGGTCGCGCGGTGGCGGCCAGACGAGCACGGCGAGCAGCCGGCGGACCTCAGGCTGCGGATCGTGGGGCCGGGCCGGCCGGGCTCGCCGCGGCCAGGGCCGCGCGGAGGCTGGGCTTGGAGGCGACCGTCTTCGAGCAGGCCGAGGGTGACGCGGCCCTGCTCCGCTGGCGCGACGGACAGGTGGTGCTCATCGCCGGAGTCTCCGCTACCGGACAGCGCCGTTGGGACCGCACGCGTGCGGCCGGGATCCGGTCGGCCTTTAGGGGGGTGGTCACCCGGCGGTCTGGTCGGGCCGGGCGGTGGCCAGCAGCGCGGTGGCGGCGGTGGTGCGTTGGTAGACCACCAGCCGACCGCGCCGGTGGGCGGTGACCAGCCCGGTGGCCTTGAGGACCTTGAGCTGCTGGCTGACCGCAGGCGGGCTGATGCCCACCTGCCGGGCGAGCTCCGTCGTGGTCACCGGCAGGCTCAGCGCCGCCAGGAGCACGGCTCTGGTCCTGCCCAGCAGGGCACCCAGCGGGTCGGGCGGGTCAGGCGGCGCCGTCCGCCAGAACCCGGCCACACCACGCGGCGAGTAGGCCAGGGCGGGCTGGGCGGCGCTGCAGCACACCACGATCGTCGATGGCCACGCGAACACGCAGGGGAGCAGCAGGACGCCCGTGCCCGCGAGGTCGACGCGGTGCCGGCACCGGGAGGGCTTGTCGATGACCAACTGGCCGTGCGCGAAGGCGGTCTGGGGGTGCAGGTCGGCAAGGACCGCCGCGATGCCGCCAGCGGCGAACCGCTCCATGCGGTAGGCCAGGTCGGCCGCGGCCAGCGCGCGCAGTCTGGGCCAGACCGGCTCGACCGCGGCCTGCCAGTAGCGGCGCAGCTCGGTCACGAGGGCGGGCAGGTGCGCCGCCGGGTCCTCGGACAGGGGCCGCAGCACCGGTGGCAGGGGCCGGCCCTGGTCCTGGTAGGCCTCTTCCAGGCTGGCGCGGACGGTGGCCGCTGGGACGGTGGCGACCGTCTCCAACTCCTCCTCCAGCGTCCCCCATGGCCGGGTCGGGGTCGGCGTGACGAAGTCGGGTGCGAGGCCGGGCGGCACCAGCGCGCTCAGCAGGTCCAGCCGCAGCCCGCCGAGCCGGCCGCGCGCCGCCGACAGCCATGGCCGGCACATGTAGTGGCGGCTGCGGTCACGCAGGGTCCGAAGGCTGGCGATCAGCTCCCAGACGGGTGAGCTGGCAAACCGCAGCCGCGCCAGGTCCAGACTGGTCAGCTCAAGCTCGATCATGGACACGATCCAGGCATCGGGGGGCAGTTCCTTCAGCCGCTGCCCCCGGGTTCCGCTTGCACGTTGTGGCGCCTCCCGGCCGGGCCGTCGGTCGGCCGGGAGGCGCCGATGTCGTCGGGACCGTCTGGGTTCGACAGGTCGATTGATGGTACGGATCGGCCCCGACAGCCGATCCGGATTCGGTTTGGCCTCGGCTGTGGGCTCGGGCCTCGGGCTAGGTGCCGTACATGATGGGCGCGGCAAGCGCGAGCCAGCCGCCAGCGACGGTGGCGACGAACGCGGCGATCTTGATGAAGTGCGTCTGCACGGTCAGCACCTCCTCTCTGACGTCGGGAAGTTGCCTGCTGGCCTGCCGGCTTGAGGCTTGGACGGGTGGCGGGTGAGCAGGTCGTGCACGGCCAGCCCGGCCGCCAGGAGCAGCAGCAGGTCGCCGGCGCTCACCAGGCCGCGCTGGGGTCCAAGCCGCACCGGGAGCACGTCGCCCAGCGGCGCCAGCGGCGTGGAGGCATCGGCGATGACGTGTCGGCCCAGAGGCTTCGGCTCGGCCACGGAGGCGACGTCGAAGCGGCGGGCGGCATGCACCGACACGGGCATGCCGCCGTTGGGAAGCATCACCGCCGCGTTGAGCCCGCCGCCCAGCAGCGCCACGAGTGCGGCCCGGCGCAGCACTGGTGAGCGCCGTGCGCACCCAGCCAGCGCGGCCGCAGCCAGCACGACCGCGGCCAGCAGCAGCGGCCCGTCGGCGCCCGCACGCTGCCGCGCGGGCAGCAGTGCCAGGACAACCTGGGTGGACCCGGCCGCGAGGAGCGCTGCGGGCACCCCGCCGGGCACGTGCACCGCGACGGCGTGGCGCACCGAGCCACCGCGGACCAGCCCGACCACCAGCCCGGCGGTGACGGCGGCGGCGAGGAGCCAGAGCATGTCGTCGGCGAGGGTCAGACGCCCTGCATGCAGGGCCGGCTCGCGGTGAGGCTCGCCCGGCCGGCCGAGCCGGCGGCTGCGAGCAGGACGGCGGTGCGAACGCGGAGCTGGATGCGCATGCCAGGGAGCCCTTTCTTCATCGGGGTGTGGGTGCCGGCGCAGGAGCCGATGGTCCGGCCGGCCGGCGCCGGGCGCAGGCCGCCGAAACCGGTGACAGCCGGTGCGGCGAGCACCTGGCGATCGTGGCCGGTCAGGCGGCGGGCGGGCAACGATTTCGCTGTGGCTTAACCCACTGCTGGCTCTGGGCGCCATGAGGCAGCGGCAGCCAGGCTACGACCGAGCGCACGGCTCGACAGGGCGGGTGCCTGGGAAGATTAAGCGACCACGGATAGAGTTGCCCCGGTTTGGCGGACACCGTGCCCCGGGCCTGCGGTCCGCTCCGCGGCGGAGCAGCAGCCCCCCAAGCGGCGCCAGGGCAAGCCGGGCCGCCTGACCCGCCGCGGCCAGCCACCACCCACCGCCGACGAGGTCGGCAGCGACGTCGCACGCCCACCGGCACCGGCAAGCTCAGTCGGGCCGGTCGTTGCTGCCGCCCAAGCCGCCGAGCGCTGCTCCTGCCACCGCCGCCCCGACGCCCGGAAGCAACAAGGGCAGCAAGTCCAGCACCTCCCACAAGGGGACATCGCCGACGACCAAGAACCGAGAGCCCACGCCAAGGACGGCCACCATGAAGCCAACCAGTCCGGCGCTGATACCCTCGGGCATCGGTCGGCTGGCTCGTCGGCGTGCTCGTCGTGCGGTGAACGCGGCTCCCACGGCAACCGCCAGCAAGCTCTCCAGGCTGGCCAGCATCGCCCCGCCGAGGTTGACGCCTGCCTCAGCAGGGGTGATCGCCTGGAACAAGATGATGGTCCCATCGCCGAGCAGGCCGACCAGCAGACTGGACACGACCGCGCCGACGGCGAAGTTCTTCAGGTCGAAGTGGGGCGGCGTTGGCAAGGAGTCGCTCGGGCCAAAACGCATCCGTCGCCTCCGCTGCTTGGGTGAACCCGCTTCCCGTTCCTCCAGGCCACCGTCATCACAGCCTGACCGGCAACGCGGCCGCCGACGACCCGGCATCACGCTTATTCAGGCGCGCTGAGATCCCCGGGTTATCGTGGGTAGAATCGGCAGCTTCTTGCCTCGGGTCGGTGGTTCGTGAAGGGACCCGAAGCGCGCATCGAAGTCATCAAGGATGCGCCGGTCTTCTTCATGCACGGGGAGGTCTCCTGGAGGCCGCTAGCCGCCACGCCCCGGCCTGAGCTGGATGCGTGGCGTCCAGCGCGTCGCGGACGCCCGACAGCGCCAGCACGTCGTGCTCGTAGCAGCTGCCCGGCCAGCCCCGTCGCACCACAGCAGGTCGCCGTGGATCGTGGAGACCGCCACGCCCTGGGCGGTATGGGCGTGGCGCTTGGTGTCGTAGACGACCTTCTGGGCGGCCCATCCGGCAGGCCGCTGGACGCGGACGGCGAGCCCGTCGACGCACACCTCGCCGGCGGTGGCCATCTCCTCAAGCCGCTCGCGTCAGGCCATCGATGCCGGTGACGAAGGTCCCGTCCGGCTGGCACACCCCCACCCCAGCGAGCTCGCCCAGCAGCAGGTCCATGCTGTCGCCGGCCTCGGTCTTGGAGATGCCGACCATGCGCCCGGCACGCCGGTACGACAACCCGTCCAGCACGACCGCGGCGACGGCGTCCACGCGGACCTCCAGCGGGCAGCGGCACCTGCCACCAGCACCAGGCGGGCGGGGTCGCAGGTGCGCGAGCCGATCGACCAGCCACGCAAGCACGGCGGCGGACAGCGAGGAACGCGGGCAATATGGCATGAGGGACCAAACCTCCACAGAAGACTTCACCGACGCTTCTATCAACCGGCAAATCCGGTCATGAGCACTGACGGTGGCACTCCAGCCACCTTGGCCTGGGGTGCTGCGCGCAATCGGGGGCAGACGTAGCGGCGAGAGAGTTCGGAGCATGCGCCCATGGTCGAGGGCAGAAGCGTTTCAGGACCTGCTGAGGAGTCCGTCACGGTCAGGTTCCCGACCGCCGGTTCGAGGTGTGCTCTGGGACCGAGCCGGACCAGTACGGCCCGACGGTCACGTTCACCCAGGCCGATCCCGGCTCGGACCACAGCTGTCGATCGCCTCGGTGACCTGCGGTGACGCTGGACGCAGGGCAGCCACCAAGTGTGGACGCGGCCGGTGATCGATCGTGAGCGGGCGTGCCGGTGCGGCGTCCCGGCCTGGTGGCGGACGCAGGGCACCGTGCTGCGCCCTGCACGATCGGTCGGCAGGTACGGTTCGAGGAATCGGACGTGCGGGCTGGATCACGGCGCACGGCACACCTGCCGAGCCCGCTGCCGGGCGTGGCAAGGACGCTGACCGCGGGAGGGGTGGCGACCGATGCAGCGGGCGAGGCGGTCGACGAGGACCAAGCTGGGTACCGTCGCAGCGATGCGGCGGCCGGCGCCCACAGGTCTCCCTTCTGACCCAGACCACCAACTGATCGGGAGGACGGCATGGGCCTGATCCACATCGAGCTGTTCGCAACTCTCGACCTCGTCGGGCAGTCGCCCGGCGGCCCCGACGAGGACCCGGTGGGGTTCCCGTTCGGCGGCTGGCAGGCGCCCCTGCTGGACGAGGTCGCCGGGGCGCAGGTCGCTGCCGCGTACCAGGGCACGGACGCCCTGCTGCTCGGCCGGCGGACCTATGACATCTTCGCCGCCTACTGGCCCGACCAGGAGGGCGGCGAGGACAACCAGATCGCCACGCTGTTCAACCGCGTCCCGAAGTACGTGGCCTCCCGCGGCCGGCCCGACCTCTCGTGGGCCGGGTCCACGCAGCTCGGCCCGGATCTGGCCGGCGCGGTGCGCGAGATCCGTGACCGGCACGAGCACGTGAAGGTCGTCGGGAGCCTGAACCTGGTGCAGACCCTCCTGCGCGAGCAG